>ENA-OFDM01000006-OFDM01000006.1-metagenomes-genome-assembly--contig:-NODE-6-length-77030-cov-9.209042_pt1 | contig 77030 bp, 64 predicted proteins | sample MGYA00153385_OFDM01 | MGnify analysis MGYA00153385
TGGGGTGGGCGTCCCGCCCGCTCTGAATATACAATTTAAATGTGCGACAGCTTATTGGTTATTTGTGAGTGTCTATCAATAATCGATAACACATAACCAGCAACCAATGCCCAATGTCCGCTCTTAATTCGGATGGCAAACTTGTTGCAGAGTGGCGGTAAAGTCGGGGTAGGAAATGGCAGCGGCTTCGGCCCGGTGAATGTTAGTAGTACCTGTGGCATTCAGGGCTGCGATCGCCAAACTCATCGCTATTCTGTGGTCAGTGTAGCTGTCAACATCCGCGCCGGTTAAAGGAGTTCCCCCGGTAATTTCTAAACCGTCGGGTAACTCGGTAATTTTGGCTCCCATGCGGTTGAGTTCGGCAGCAGTCACAGCGAGCCGATCGCTCTCTTTGACTCGCAACTCGGCCGCATCTCGAATTATTGTATTACCGGACGCAAATGTCGCGGCTACTGCCAAAATCGGGATTTCGTCAATCAGTCGGGGAATTAAGTCGCCAGCAATGGTGCATCCCCGCAATTGGCCGGAACTCCTGACCAAAATATCGGCGACTGGTTCTCCCGCCGCCTCTCGCTGATTTTGTAGTTGAATGTCGGCGCCCATCATTTCCAAAGCTTCCAAAATACCTGTGCGAGTTGGGTTAACTCCGACATTTTCGACTACGAGCTCGGAACCTGGAACGATCGCCCCAGCCACCAGCCAAAACGCCGCCGAACTGATATCCCCCGGTACGATGACATTCTGCCCTTGCAGTTGCGCCCCGCCACTGATGGTAACGCTGCAAGTTTCGCGATCGACGCTCAATTTTGCTCCAAACGCTCGCAGCATCCGCTCGCTGTGATCCCGCGACAAAGCGGGTTCTGTGACTGTAGTTTCTCCTTCCGCCATCAAACCTGCCAGTAAAATGCAAGATTTGATTTGAGCCGAGGCGATCGGAGAATGGTAGTGAATCCCTTTTAACTGCTGTCCGAGTATCGCTAAAGGAGCTAAAGAATTGCCGTTTCTGCCCCAAATTTGCGCTCCCATTTGTTGCAGCGGTTTAATGACGCGCGACATGGGGCGCGATCGCAAAGAACTATCACCCGTCACCGCATAAAAACGCCCCGGATGAGACGCTAAAATTCCCAACATCAACCGCATCGTCGTGCCAGAATTACCCGCGTCCAAGACTTCGATAGGCTCCTCTAATTGACCAATTCCGACACCTCGGACTGTGACCCGTTCGGCGTTGAGTTCAGAAATTTTGGCTCCCATCAGCGAGAAACATTTAGCTGTGCTGCGGGGGTCTTCTCCTAACAATAGCCCTTCAATTGTAGTTTCACCGCTGGCGATCGCGCCCAACATCAAAGCTCGGTGAGAAATCGACTTATCGCCAGGAACCCGAATCCTCCCGACTAGCGACAACCCCGAGGCAGGTTTTTGAATTGTTAAAGTTTGACTTTCGCCAATTTTTGTAGTAGTGATAATGTCAGTTGGCATTGAGATAAACTGGGATGGGACAGCGTTAGCTATCCTACCTTTTTCCCAGTCCTAAGTCATATCAATTCTGGTAACATCGTCAGGTGATGGTTGACTGTTGACTGTTTACTGTTGACTGTTTGAACAATACCGATGCAACCGGAAACGATATCAGTCGTTTTTTGTGAGGCCGGCACTTTCCAGCCTTATCACATACCTCATCTATCTGAGAAATGCTACAACTGCACGGATTTCACCTTAATTTCACAAATACTATCCGTGTATTTGCCCAGATTTCATGTCGTGCTCTCAGTTATCGAGCAGATGATTGACTTTTGAGTGAACAATTTTATATTTGCGATTGGGAATTGTAGATTTTTCATTTTTTTAAGCAAAAGCTCCGGAATTTGGAACCCAGCTAATATAAAATCTAAAGTCTAAAATCTCAAATCTCAAACCGCCCGATCCACAATAACTCCTACACTTTTATTTATGCTGACACATCACCGCAAGCCTGTAAGTTTATCACTGGTATCCACAGATTTACCTTTATGGTCATTCGTTGAAACCGCTGGTACGATTTATCAAAAAGACCGCGATCGCTTTCACTTATTGTTGCACGAACCAGCCATCCTCGATCGCCAATTTTCCGACGAATCAGCCGAGCAAGTTGCTATCTTACCAACAACCACAAAACCCCGGTTGCTCTGGCTAGAAGTTTCGCCCTATCGAGTAGTTATGACCATGCAAGGAAACGGCAAATACAGTTACCGCCACTGCTGGGAACGAGGAATGTACGGGCTAAGCCGTTATTGGCTTCAGGGCGACTCGCTGGCGACTCCCGAACAGTTGCGGCTCCGCAACTTCACCCGCAACTTAACACTAACAGGAAAGCCGGAACCAGATCGTATGCAGTTAGAATACGAGTTGTGGTCGGAGAAAGTCCAACTCGGTCGCTATATTTTAAATCTAGAAATTCATCACTAAATTTGGTAATTGGGAATGGGTAATTGGGGGATAATCCCAAAATCATTCATCCAAGTTTGCGAATTTGACTAACTACAGATTCATATGAAAAAAAAACAAAATCTATCTGCGGTGAAGCAAAGGAAAATTTAAGGTAATATCTTGGACGGGGCGGGTTTACGAGATTTCTCGTTTTTATTACAGATATTGGCGAGGGTATCTCCTACGGGAATAACGGTCGATCGAGCGGACAGAATATGACACCATTGCACCACACATCCGCCTGTATGTGCGGTGCAAAAAATCCCTATAAAATCGAACTCAACACCGCTTCATTAGCAGAAATCCAATCATAAATATCCTGCAAAGCCGCCTCCGGCCCAATAACAGGCGACCATCCTGTGCGCTCCATCACCCTAGAAGCATCAGTGATAAAAATCGGAATATCCCCCGCGCGTTCCTCCAAAACAGGATGAATCGGAATCGATTTACCCGCAATCTTGCAGCACAAATCAGTTGCTTCAACTAAAGAAAGACTGTTGCTCAAGCCACCACCCACATTCAAAACTTCGCCATCCAATTCAGCAAAATGTTCTAACTGATAATCGATCAATCTCAACAAATCCTCAACGTGTAGCAAGTCCCTAACTTGTTTGCCGCTGCCGCCAAAACCGATATAATTCAGTGACCTTTGAAAATAGTGAGCCGCCACCCACAAACCATAAACTCCCTGATCGACTTTACCCATTTGCCAAGCACCAGTAACTAACCCGCAGCGGTTGATAATTGCCTGCAAATTGTAAGCGGCTCTGTATTCCTCAATCAGCAATTCCGAAGCCAGTTTAGTTGCTCCGTAAAGCGAGCGACAGCCTTTGAGAGGGAAGTCTTCAGAAATGCCTAATTCTGAGATACCGGGTAAAGTTTGATTTGGGGCGATCGCAAATCTTGACTCCAACTCCAATAACTCGATCGACTTAACAGCGGCGATCGGGTAAACCCGACTCGTAGACAAAAACAGCAAACTCGCACCCGTTTGTCTCGCCAACTCCAAAATATTCACAGTACCCAGTAAATTCGTCTGCAAAACGTACTGAGGCGAACTAAAACCAGCCAACACAGAAGGCTCCGCAGCACAATCGATAATGCAGTCAGCGTTGAGCGCCATCGGATCTACATCTGCCGCTGTGCGAATATCCCCGTAAACAAACTGAATCCCGCAACTTTTAAGCCTGGGTAAATTCAATTCCGAACCCCGACGGCGCAGGTTATCCAAACAAATTATGTGCCATTCCGGGTGAATTTTCTTCAAGCCAATTGCCAAACAACTACCAATGAAACCTGCACCGCCAACAATCAAAATTCTTTCAGGCATTCGCGTTACAAAAATTCGTTCGTAGTTAGGACTTTAGTCCTTATTTCAGTGCGGTGATAATCGCCACGAGAAAGATGTTTCTCCAGCCAAACATACAAAACAATAAACAAGTATCGACTGCCCATTTCTTTAATCTTTAGCTTGGAAATACCAGCAGTCCGATTGTACCATCTCAGAGGAATCACATCATAGGAAAAACCTCTAACAATTGCTTTGAGAGGAAGTTCCACAGTCAAATTAAAATGATGGCTCAAAATCGGCTGTACGCCGTCAATTACTTCTCTGCGATAGATTTTAAAAGCATTGGTGACATCGTTGTAGCGCAAACCGAAAATACTTTTGACAAACCAGTTTGCTAAGCGGTTAATTGCTAGCTTGTGAATTGGATAATCAACCACAAAGCCGCCTTTGATAAATCTGGAACCAAAAACGCAATCATATCCTGCTTGTAATTTATGATATCCTGCTACCAAATCCATCGGATCGTCGGAAGCATCGGCCATTACAATTGCCACAGCATCGCCGTCAAATTCCGCTAAACCTCGGCGCACGGCAAATCCGAAACCGCTGGGAGGTTGATTGTTGATGTATCTAACTGTGGGGAAAGTCTCTGATAATTCTTGGCAAATGTCAAGAGTTCGATCGACACTGTTGTCATTCACAATCAGAATTTCGTGCGGAATGCCTTCTAAATCGAGCGTCTGGGCGATCGCCCGCACAGTACCTGCCAAACAGCCCTCCTCGTTGTGAGCTGGTATAATCACAGAAATCTTCACTTCTCATCCTCCACTATTACCCTAGCGCCACCACGCAGCCTGACAAATTGGTTGTCCACAGGATTATACACCCAAGCTTTAATTTCCGTTTGGGCGATCGGCAAATTATGAGCCGACAAATCAACAGCCCACCTCGCATTGTTGTACAACTCAGATTTCAAAGTCTTAGCAATATCGGGACTATCTGAGTTTACATAAGCATTAGCAAAAAAAGATTGTCGATCGCCAAAAGATAGCAGTACAATGTTTGGCTGTTTCAAATTCTCTGGGAAAACAGCCCAACCAGCAGCCTTGACAACAGCATTTTTCTTAACCGTCAAGAATTTATCGCTGATTTGAGGTTGGTCTAAATAACCGTAAACTTTCTCGGGATTAGAAATAAATACTACATTTTTCGCAAACTTTCTCCAACCTATCTTATCAAGAATTAGCGCGCCTTCTCTCACCAACCACGTTTTTTTGCTCAGCACCCTCAAACAACTTTCCGGCGAATCATTGAAAAAATCCGACGGTTCCAAATAGTTAATTAACTGCAAACAATCTTGAGCGCCTTGCTTGTAAACAAGTGCCGATCGCGATTGGGCGATCGCCTGCCCAGAGTTAACAATAATTATCCCAATTAACGTCCCAGCCAACATCCGATAAACAAGTTTGTAGTTGCGATTTGTCGCACTCTTACCTCTCGCAAACAATTGTCCAAGCTGAACCAAAGCAATTAACAGCAAAATCGAATTACTCGTATACCGCGACGATTCGATCGCCTGAATAGCCCCAAATTCAGCCCTGCCAGCGGTAATAAACAAAGCCGATAAAACCGAAAATAAACCTATTGACAGCCAAGGTAAAGCCTCACGATGCTCGCTAATCTTGATTACAAAGTGGACTGCCAAAAACAAAAATATTCCAAATATTAACAAGCCAACCAATGCCGAAATTCCCGACAATCGAACAATTGGCGAACCCAACAAACTCAAAAAATAATCGATTACCACAAGGGGCTTATTCAATAATGAAATAATACTGGTTTTGCGACTGGGATGATAATCAATTGAATAAATAGCACAAGTTGCAAAAAAAAGCAATATCCATAGAATCAATCTTTTTCTTTTTTCTACCACATTTCCTTCTAAAGCCACTACCGCCGGAATTGCTGCTAACCAAGAAAGCAAACCTTGAGCGAGGGAAAAACTCGCAATAAAGCAGAAGACAGCAGCAATAGATATTTTAATATAGGGCAATAATTTGTGATTTGAAAGTAGCGCATAAACCGCAGATACAAAACATAAATTGACTAAAAACCAAGCTAGTTGAAATCCCCACAGCCAGTTTTCATACTGAACCAGGGAACACAGCAAAATACAAGTGAAAATATTAGCTAAATGCCACAAATTATCCCCAGCATTTTTAACCTGCATCGAGGATAAGCTGTACAGGGCGATAAAAGTTAAGACAGCCAAACCGATGCTGAGACACAACTGATAATTAATATTCCATTGGGAAGCAAAAGCCAGAACCGCAATAATAATTTTTGGGAATACAATCCTATGGTTGCTGTGCAAAGCCCAAAAATCGTTAAAATTGATATTTCCAGCAGCTATTTTTTCAAAAAGATTCGCCAACCTCCACTCGTCATCAATGGGAACATTAACGCTAAAATTGGCTACAAATCCGATTAATAAAACAACAGGAATTAGGTATAAACTAAATAAGATAAATTTTTTCATTAATATCAAATCCGGTAGCATCGGAATTGTAAAATCCAGTCATCAGCTTTTCGACTGATATCAAATTCTCTCTTCATCGGAATGATATAAACGGAGGACACTCCGAGATCCCATAGGTGTCAACTTAACGCCAAACCCCTTCAGAGACTACTGTTTGACGATAAAGGCCAGATCCCCCCTAGCCCCCCTTAAGAAGGGGGGGACAAGAGTCTTCTCAAAGTCCCCCTTCTTAAGGGGGATTTAGGGGGATCTAGATTTAGGTAAAAACGAGATTTATCAAGACTTTCAGGCTTAAGTTGACACTAATGGGCAGTGCCGTGTCCCTACAATCGATCGCGGTAGGGAAACGGCACTGCCGTGTCCTCGCTTGTCATTCCGGCGTAGCCGGAATTGATATGACAATCAACAATCAACTGTCAACTGCCTGCCCTGAGCGTAGCCGAAGGGTCAACCGTCAACTATTCGCTACTTAACAGTCTTGAACGTATCCAGTTTGCCAGTGAATCGGTTGATAAACATCTGCAAAACAGTGCGCTTGCCGATATTGATATTAGAGCTTACTGCCATTCCCGACTGCAAGTTAACCTCCTGTTGATTTGGCTTGCCCTTGTTCAAAAGAAACTTTTGATTCTTGAGCTTAATTTTGGTTTTGAAAGCATAGTATTTCCGCAGTTCAGTAGGAGGCTCAGCATCCTTGCTAATCTCTTTCACTTCACCCTCAGCAGTACCAAACTCTAGGGCCGGGAAAGCTTCAACATTTAGATCCACAGGCACGCATTCGTATTTCGTCAGACCCAATTTCTCTCTATTAACTTCCTTCTCAGGACACACGCAGCTTTTACCTACTTCGCAGTCAATCTTTTCTCCATCCAATTGTTTGCCGTGATATTTTTCCAACTTCTCCCGCTTCCGCTTCATACCATCCAAGACGAGAGCCACGTTGCTGTTTTCTAGGTAAACAACTGCTTGCAGACCGTTTTCATCATCCAAAACCTTGAGCAGCTTCTCAGTTTGCTGCGCTTCATAATAAGCCTCTTCGCAGCGTTTGGGACGCGGTTCCCCTGGCTTCAGCACCGAGTTAATAATCGATTGGCAGATCGGATCTTTCGCCATATCCAACTTAGCATTCTCCTTCTTAGAAGGTTTCAAATCGAAGATAACGCCTGATACCGGAGCCTTCAGAATTTGAGTGTCGCGGGTTTGCTGCGCCTTTTCAAGTTGAGCATTGATGTCTGATAGCTTTTTCAGGTTGTCCACCTTGAAGCGACTAAGCTGAGAATCGCTGCTGGCAATTTGTTTCTGGTTTTCAGCAATCTTGGAATAAAGTTCTTTTGCCCAGGCATCCTTAGTGTTTTTCAACTGTTCCTGGGCGCGCTTAATCGACTCCTGAATGCGCGCTTGCTCTCCTTGCTGGCGTTGCACTTCCGCTGTATTTTTTTGAATATCACCTTGGCGAGCATTCATTTCGCCTCGGCGTGTATTTATCTCACCTCGGCGCGTGTTAATGTCACCCAGCCGCGAAGTGATTTCACCTTCGCGCTGTCTGATTTGATCTTGCTGCTTAAGAACATCACCTTGGCCTCGAAAAACATCTTGTTCCTGTTTTTCTTTTTGCAGTTCAGCGATGGCTCCTTGCTCCACCAGTGGGCCCATTCTGCCCAGAATGCCTTGATTTGACTTCAACACCTGTTGGGACTTGGTTAACTGTTCATCAGCCAATTGTTTCTGAGCCACTGAAGATTTTACTTGCTCTTGCGAAGAAGCTAACTGCTGCTGAGCGTAATTTAATTGGTTCTGAGCAAAACCGAATTGTTGCTGGGCTACTACGAGTTGAGCACTGGCAGCTTTCTCAGCATCCTGAGCTTGCTTGAGTTGTTTGTCCAACTCCTGAACTTGCCCTTGGGCTGCGGCTACGCGAGACTCAAATTCTGATTTGTAGTTGACATAAAGCCCTTGCTGGGCTGGATCAAAATTTCCGCTAGCTCCCCTGTTGAGGTACAGCTCGTCAATCAAAGCTTGCAGCACTTGATTTTGTGCGGTGAGGCTCTGTCTGTCTTTGATAGTTGATTCTAGGTTGGAAGGAATAGCGCCTTGAACTTTGCCGTTAACCACATCTTCGTAAAATTTGTTTTCCTTTTCCAGAGCCTCTTTACTTTTCTTGATAGACGTTAAATCGGCACTGGATGCAACGGGGTTAAAAGTGAGCAAAGGCTGGTTTTTTTCTACCCGATCGCCATTTTCGACGTGAACCCTGACCACCGCACCCGTAGCAGGCGCTTGGATGTCTCTAGCACCATCTTTGAGTTCCAATTGTCCGACTGCGGGGACAGCTTGTTCTACGCTAGCAAAGTAAGCCCAAACTACACCAGAAGTGGTCATCAGCATGATCATCCACAAAAACAAGTGCGACCAAATCGCTGGTTTTTCGAGAATGACTGGTTGTTCAGCAAGTATTACGGATTTCATAGCTATTTGTTAGTTGGGGAATGGGGAATGGGGAATGGGGAATGGGGCATTGGGGAATGGGGCATTGGGAATAGACATTACTGTCTGCCATTATTTTTTACCAATTAGCAATTACCGATTAGCAATTACCAATTCCCAATTCCCAATTACCAATCACGTATTCGATGACTCTTGTTGTTGGAAGAGGCAATAGTAACGCCCTTTAAGAGCCATTAATTCTTTATGACTTCCCTGCTCGACTACAGCACCTTGATCCATCATAATAATCACATCAGCATTTTGGATTGTCGTCAGGCGGTGAGTAATGAAAAACACGGTGCGGCCGGCAAAAGCTTCGGCTAAATTATTGCAAACTTGGCGTTCGGAATGGTAGTCTAGGGCGCTTGTAGCTTCGTCCAAAATCAGCAATTTCGGGTTTTGTAAAATCGTTCGGGCGATCGCAATCCGCTGTTTTTGACCCCCAGAAAGCGAAGATCCTCGCTCTCCCACTACTGTATTGTAGCCAGCAGGCAAGCCCATAATAAAATCGTGAGCTACTGCTAGTCTTGCAGCTCGGACAATCTCATCCGTACTCGCGTCGGGATTGCTCAGAGCAATATTTTCTTGTACCGAGCAGTTAAACAGCAAAGTATCTTGCAGCACTACTCCAAGTTGACTGCGGAGGGAATATAACTCCACCTTCGCAATGTCATAGCCGTCAATAAATATCCGGCCCGACAGGGGCGGATAAAGACGCTGCAACAGCTTCATCGCCGTACTTTTACCGGAACCGCTTCCCCCCACAATTCCCACAAAACTACCAGGGGGAAATTCCAAATTCACATTAGCCAGTTGTAGTGGGCCGCTTTCGAGGAATCGGAAAGAAACCTCCTCATACTTAACATGACCTTGAATTGCCGGCAGTGGGATATTGCTCCGGTCTTCATCGCTAGTTTCGGTTGGTGTATCGACCACATCCTTCAGCATATCGATCGACATCGAGACTTCTTGGAAGCTCTGCCATACGCTCACAAACCTGAGCAACGAACCAGTTACGTTCCCGGAAATAATTCGGAAAGCAATCAACTGACCCAAAGTAATCTCATTTCCCAGTACCAAATAAGCTCCCACCCACAACTGAGCTAAGTTACCCACCTGGTTGAGAAAGCTACTAACCGTACCGGCTGTAGTCCCGGTAATAATTGTTTTAAAACTAGCTGTAATGTATTTTGCGTAGCGGCTTGACCATTCCCAGCGGGATTTTAATTCAATGTTTTGAGCTTTAACAGTTTGAATTCCACTAACTACTTCCACTAGATAGGATTGAGAGTCAGCAAAACGCATATTTCTCTGTTTGATCAGGCGCAGTACCAGCGGATTGATCAGAATGATCATCACGGCCAGTACCGGTACTACGGCCAAAGATACGAAGGTTAGCTGCACACTGTAAGAGAGCATAACGGCGACGTAAACCACCGAAAATACCGCATCAAGAACCACTGTCAGAGCTGTACTCGTCATGAATTCCCGAATCTGGCCCATCATGCTGAATTTATAAACCAGGTCTCCGACGCGCCGATTGTCAAAGTAATTTTGGGGCAGCCGGAGCAAGTGGTCGATGACTTCTGCACTCAATTTGACATCGATCCGGTTTGAGGTGTCTATAAACAAGAAGGTACGCAAACCGTTGAGCAGTCCTTCAAACAGGGCAACACCTAACAGGAACGCGCCCAAAATATCCAGGGTGTCAATGCTGCGCTGACCTAATACTTTATCAATAATTACTTGGCTGATTAATGGGTTGGCAAGACCAAATAACTGTACAAAAAAGGAGGCGAGCAACACTTCAAAAAACACTGTTTTGTGTTCCATCAGTGCGGGCACGAACCACCAGAAGCTGAACTGTTCTTTTTGTTCAACTTGGGGAGCTTGCAGCAGCAGGACTTCTCCCTGTTCGCCCCAGATTTCTTTGAACTGAGGTATCCGCTTCCGCATCAACCCTTTTTCGGCTGTCGCCAGCACCAATTCTTGCTCGGTAATGCTGTAAATAATGGCGAAGCTGTCTTCCCATTTAATCATTACGGGGGCTTTGATGCGGTTGATGGCTTCGGCTGGGACTTGGGCTAATTGGGGCGTGAGGCCGATGCTTTGGGCGATCGCCCCGCAGGCCTGCATACTGATAGAACCGGCGGTTTTTAACTGATTTTCTAGAACTTTGCGAATGATATCTCGGCGAAATTTGAGGCCGAAATACTTGCTCAACATTTGGAAGCAAGCTAGCGGGGCTTCAATCTGCCCTTTGGCGCGGAAAACTGGGTATCTCGCCGCATCCTTTGGTTGGTCGCTTCCGGGTTCTGGGGGACGCTCTGGGGCGATCGTAATGTCGAGCAATTTTCCGCCGGGCGGCTTCAGCACAGAGACAGCAGGCTCTGTCGTACCATTTAATGAGTCTGTTTCGGGTTGGGGTTCTGGCGGTTCCCGGAAACCGACCAAGCGGGCGCCGACGCGGCCTTCGACTTTGAAGGATTTGGCTGCGTTTTCCACAGAGAAGCGGCTACCGGTGGGAAAGTCGCCTAAGACGCCGCTGCTGACGAGCCAAATTCGATCGGCATCTAGCTCTTTGGCGAGGTCTTGAGTTTTTTTGTTGCCGTTTGGTATGTTGACAACTGCGGCGTCTTGCCAAGCTTGCAGGGTGAGTTCCTTGAGATTGGAAGTGCCGTCGGCTTGGCGCTGCAATTCCAGGCTCAACAGTTCAAATACTTCGCTTAAGGAACAGTGATCGCGAAAGGCTTCTCCAAATGTCGGCTGTTTTTCCAGTACGTTCAGGAAATCTTCGGCGGGTAGGACGATCGCGATTACATCTGTAGAGGCGATCGCCGTTTCGCAAGGAACTCCTCTGAGCAAGCCAGCCCAGCCGAGAATTTCCTGCGACTGCGCCAAGCGCAAACTTACGTGCCGTTGCGATCGCTGGTCAAAGCCCAGCAGCCGAGCTTGACCTTCATAGATAATTGCCACTTGAGTCGGCATTTTTTCCCGTTCAAACAGGGGTTGCCCCGTCCGGTAGCCTAGGAGTTGGCATTTAGCCACCAAGGCTGTTAGAGCCCCCTCTGACAGTCGGTCAAAGGGAGGTGTTTGAGCTAAGAAATCCTGAATTTGGGTGAGAGAAACAGCGGAAGAAGTCATCCAATTTTCGATTTTTGATTTTAGATTTTAGATTGAATTCACGGATGAATCCGCGGGGTTCTTGTTGGGATGCCAAGCTTTTTAAAGTCTCCACGGATAAATCCGGGGGATCCTGACCAAATTAGTTTCGGTCAAGATATTGAAGATACGGAAGAGAGCGGCTGTAGCGGGCCTATTTGTGATATCTGTTCGGCGAGCCAGCTTTCAAAGAGTTCGTTAATCAAGTGCAGCCGCATCGATTCATCAAGCTGGGCTGGCATGAACTTTTCTAGTCGAATAATTACCATCCATTCTGCCAGAGGACGCGGCGTCCAGAGTTGATTTGGTTGGCTGACTGATAAAAGTTTACTGATTGCTGGGTGGGGCTGACTGAGGGGGACTGGCCCCAACAGCCCGCCGGATTTGGACTCGGGGCCTTCGGAGAAGTCGCGGGCTACTTCGGCAAAGCTTTGTTCTTCTTCGAGGATGCGAAAGTAAAGTTCGTTTGCCAGTGCTGGATTTTTGGTGCGCACCAAGGAATAGACTACGTGGTCTAGGCTGGCTTTGCGGGTTAAAAAATAATTATCTACTTTAGGTCTCCAAGTCTCTTGCTTGAATTTTTCGATCAGCAAGGGCCTAACGGCCATCTCTTGAAGTTCTGCTTCTGTCATATTTTGGCTGCGCAGCCAAGCTTCTTTGGCTTCGGGGGCTGTCAGTTGGTATTGCGCCAGAAAGTTTTCGACGGCGGATTGGCGTTCTTCGTCGTTGCAACTAAAGGATGCGATCGCTTGGTCTACTACTACACCCCGCAAGAATTGCGGCATTAACTGGTACCGCTTCAGGAGCGATGGCATATCCTGAGCTTGAAGTAATTTATCGCCTATCTGAAAAAGTCCTGTCATTTTTTTATCTCCAACTGACTTGCGCTTTCCCTTTTAATTTAGCTGTGGCAGGAAAAGAGCGACAACCACTAACCCCTCAATCTCCCGATGATAGCAGAGCGTCACCAGGCTAGCGCTATTACTGCCTATTTCTTGACGCTTTGCCTCGCTATCGGTTCCTTTCAAATAGTTTGCCTATTCTCTCGGAGTAAGCGCGGCTGTCAAGAAATTTGGGGTTTGCTGCGATTTTTTGTTGGACTCGATCCCGATAGCGCCGACGCAGTTCTGGGTTGGTTCCCAGTGCTGTACTCATTTCTATATAAGAGTTCTCGCTGTTTGCTACCAATTCAGGAATTAATAGTTCTTCGAGGACGGCTGCGGATTGTCGCGATCGAGCTGTTTGCCCTTTTCTTGCCACTACAGGCAACCCGGTCAACAGCGGTTCTACTAAGGAGCAGGCATCGCTGTATGGATAGGAGTCTAAATATATATCAGCTAATTTCAAACATTTTATGCAATCTGCACGATTTGGTAGTGCTCGTATCACAACTACCCGTTTTTTGTCAATCCCAGATTCCCCAAAGAGCGATCGAATTTCGTTGTAAAAAGGCACTGTCGGATAGTTGTCTGGGCGGGAACGAAAGGGATACAAAACTAAAATAGAATTTGGTACGGCGGCAATAATTTTCACCCAGGTTTCTCTCAATTCTGGGATAATTTTAAAAGCTGGAGTGCTGGACATGAACACTATAGATTCATCGGTGGCTCCCCAACTGCTGCGAGTCGGTTCAACTCTGGCAGGTGCTGATTCTACAGGATAGCTGAGACAAACTCCCGAGCCTTCTAAAGTAATTAATTTTTCCCGATACTGTGCTGCTGCATCTGCGGGTAATGTCAAATCTCCGACTAGGAAGTAATCAACATTTCGGATTCCGGTGGTGGCGGGGGTTGATGCGGCGGTAGCCATTTGCACGCGCGCTAGTCGGTGCAAGCACAGCAGCGCGGTTGGTTGGGAAGTATCGGTGGTATTGGCGCTAATTAGCAGAATATCTAAATTGTACGATCGAACTTCTTGCACTTGAGTCAGCAAATCCTCCGACAGTTGCACCAATTTGTCAACACAATTTTCGCAATATTTCCCCAGTCCCTCGTCTTGCACCTGGAAATAGTACACGATAACTTCAAATTTATTTCTGTCTAAATATTCAAAATTTGGAATTGCCGCCAAAGTCTCGAATTCATCGCTGATTTTATCGAGCAAAAAGCCCACTCTAATTTTAGTGCTTTCAGGTTCTCTCCGAGCAAAATCCCAGTCTATTTGACAGCCCATATTTTTCAAATGAAATTCCAGAATATCAGCGCGCTGACTCAATACATTCAGCAGATTAGCCTCGCTCAAATACAAAGCTTTGAAGCTAACATTCTGCGCCATAAATGCCGCCAGATAACGCCAAACTTCCGAATCTGGGAAACTGGCAATATTCGCAGCGACATACTGGATTAACTGCTGGAAATATGCAGAGTACCTTTCAACTTCCGACTGTTGTTTAAACTGATATTTTGCATCATTTTCAATTTCTTGTTTAGGAACAGGCAAGATGCCTGTTCCACCAGTAGAAAATTCATCTCTTGTGGAACTAACAGGCAAGATGCCTGTTCCACCAGTAGAAAATTCATCTCTTGTGGAACTAACAGGCAAGATGCCTGTTCCACCAGTAGAAAATTTATCTTTTGTGGAACGGGCATCTTGCCCGTTATTTACAATCCCACATCTCAGTTTAAAATAACTCGGCGACTGAAATAGGAATTTCAGAAAGTCATCAAAAAACCACTGAGGAATCGCTGCATTTTGATACCCTAGCGGCAACTGATAAGCGTCGCAGTACAGCATCGCTGCGAGAGCATATTGAATCTGCTCGGAAAATTCCCCTCCTTCAGCAAGTTTCGAGGATAACTGCTGGACAAAACTTTGTTCTGACTGGGTTAAGGTTTCATATCTGAGGGTACTATCTAGCAGCAAGTTATGAGCTTTTCCCGATTCTTGTGAATAAGCACTTTCTAATTTGTCGGCTGGCAAATTTAGCCAATATTCAGCTACTTGTTGGCGACATTGGCGGAGTTGCTCAAGAATAAACCCGTTTGAGGGCGATTTGTTGTAGCGTTCAATCAGTGTTGACAAATCAGATAAACTCGGCTGGGTTCTCAATGCCAACTTGTTGCTAATTTTCTGTTTAATTTTTTTATTTAGGAAGCTGTAATCAGGACTATCTAGGAGTTTCTTGTAAAATCTGACCACATCTTTATGATTTTCCCCAGCAGCAAAGTTTTTCCATGTTTGTTGTTCGGGATGAATCCTCAGCGACGACAGTTTTTCGTCTACAAATCCGATGTGATAATTCCCCATGATTCGCCACCACATATCTAAGTCTACATATTGAGATAATCCCGAATCAAACAATCCAATTTCGGCAAAGACTCGGGTGGCAATTAAGACGGTACTCGGTTCACCAATTTTGTTAATTGGGTTGTTCAAGCAGTTAGGATCAGCCAGCAATTCTTGTCCGGGCTGAATTAATTTTAAATTTGACCAACTTTTGTGTAAATCTTTGATTGATTGAGAAGCTTTCCGCAAAATTGGGTGAGATTCATCTTCAGCGATGGTGATGCCGCGCGGGGAGAAAACCATGCCTATCTCTGGGTTTTGTTGGGCCAGGGAAACCATTTTTTCGATACATTCTGGTTCCAGCAAGTCGTCTTGAAACAGAAATTTAATGTATTCGCCTGTTGCTTGGGAGATACAGAAGTTCCAGTTTTGTGATAAGCCGTAGTTGCGGTGGAGGATGATGCGGAAATTGGCGGTTGTTTGGGATAGGAATGATTGGGCGATCGCAATTGTGCGGTCTGTGGAGCCGTCGTCGGATACAATCAGTTCTATGTTAGGGTAAGTTTGGGCGATCGCACTTTTGATTGTTTCCTCAATAAATGCTTCTCCGTTGTATGTCGGAATGCAAATGCTCACCTTCGGCTGCCAGCTTTGCAGTTCTACTTTTGATTGAGTTTTAAGCTGTGAAGGTAGAATTTTATCTGGCGTATTAAATTTAAATACCTTCGTTTCTCGCGATGATAAGAAAAATTGCTCCAAGTCATTGCTAGTTTTAGTAGGCTGGGTTTTGCCTGTTCCTGACAAAGGCAAGTTTTGAAAGTTATCGGTAATCTCGGCAATATATTCAAGACGTTTTCTAATTTTATCACCCGTAACTTGCGGGTTGAGTAAACTTTTAATTTCCTCAGCAGCTATCGCTCCAATTTGTTGAGCTTCCTGGGAATTGTTAAAGACATACCGCATTAAATTAGCCGCGTGTTCGACATCCGCTGCGGCCCAAACATTGCCTTTTTTATAAGGCCCGCAATCTTGCTCGATTGGGATTAATTTATACTTGACACAAAAGCTATTCCCGACATTCATAAATTCTGTATTTGATGAATAACCGGTGGCAATTACGGGTTTGCCGTAAAACATAGCTTCAGCCATTGTTAAGCCGAATCCTTCGCAGCGATGCAGCGATACGTAACAGTCGCAATTGTAGAGCAAACCGTTGATTTTTTCTTTGGACAAATACCCGTTTAGATGTTTGATATTTGAATGATTTACTATGGCTGAGTTTAAGGATGCTAGAGCTTCTGGAAAATTCTTTGAATTGGAAGATTTGACAACCAACAATACGCGGTCATCTTCGCCGAAAGCTTGTTTAAATGCTTGAATGACTGCTAAAGGATTTTTGCGCTCAATGCGGCTAGAAAAGTCGAAGACAAATAGGAAAATAAATTTGTGTTTAGGTAAATTTAGTGCTTCTCTCTCAAGCGCAGATTGAGCCAGAGAAATACTGGGCATGATTTTAATTACCGGAATTGGCGAGACTGCGGAAATTGCCTCGGCGCAATGGTTGCTGTAAGTCCAGATTTCATGAAAGTGGTTAAATGCTGGCTGCCATTCCGGGGGAAATGCGGAGAGTTCCCAGGCCCAAAAACCGATGTTATATTTGTTTTCAAAATAGCTAGAACCTGTATGTTTGATGAAGGTTTCAACTTCATCGGCGTTGACTTGAATTAAGTTTACGGGATGGGGATTGTCTTGGCTAAAATTTTGATATGTCGTGTCTCGTTTGCGGTGGGGACTACGGGTAAAATTGTTGATAGTGAAGGGAATGCCAGCGGCTTCTACTGCTCTGATGTTGGCTCGGACTCCTTCTCCTATTCCGAATTCGCCGTTGATGTAGCCGGCAATGTTTATTCCTAGATTAGGGTTCATAATTTATAATGTATTTAGTACAGTGCTGTGTTAATTTTTGAGGAATAATACCAATTTAATGGGTCGTTGCACATATCTCGATCCCCCTAAATCCCCCTTAAGAAGGGGGACTTTGATCGGAATCTTGTCCCCCCCTTAGTAGGGGCGGTGCCCCCGTGCCCGCCCTCTTAGCTAGGGGGGATCGGATTCGGGAGCAGCCTCATAAAAAATTGGTATAAGCCGAATTAATTGATAATCTCCATTGCGGTTGCACGAGGATATGGTTGAACACAAATTACAATTTGGATGAATATTTGCTAACATATAGTAATATGAGTACGATTGGCGAATAAGATTTAAATTAAACGCAGAGTACGCAGAGTACGCAGAGTACGCAGAGGAAGAGAAGAGAGGGAAGAGAAAGAGTTGGCAACAGAAAATTTAATGCTTGACAAATGTGCCGATCGCCATTGTATACTATCATCGCCATGCTAACCTTCGGCTGTTTGTCTGTTGGCATGGATTGCTCTGCTTTATTTTACGACAAACTAATCAGGAATTTTAGATAAAGTGATCGATCGCGTCAACCACGACCTCTTGAAGCTGCTACCGCCGGATGCTAAAGTCATTGTCGAAATTGGCTGCGGTACGGGTTCTACGGGCGAAGAGTACAAGCAGATAAATCCTCACTGTCAGTATATTGGCATCGAGCGCGATCGACAAAAAGCCCAAATTGCGGTCGATCGACTAGACTGGGTGACAGTAGCCGATATTGAAGAAATTGCCGTAGAAAGTCTCGACATCGCCCCAGAAACGGTCGATTGCTTGATTTTCGGCGATTTGCTCCCCTATTTCAAAAATCCTTGGCAGATATTAGAACAATACAGTGCTTTGCTTCACCCGGAGGGGCAAATATTCGCGAGCATTCCCAACGCTCAATATTGGCGGCGAATTGTCAATCTGCTGCGCGGAAATTGGGAAAATCCCGACGGCAAGATGCAGCACTGGTTTACCCTAGAAAGTATTAAATCATTATTTGCTGATGCCGGATTGCGGGTTTACGAATTGCAAGGGAAGGGACACAAAACTGAAACTTTTGTTCACTTCCAGGAGTTGCTGCATCCAATGGTAAAGGCTTTAGAGCTCACATCCAGCACTTTTGCGACGGAAACCGGTGCTGAACATTATATCGTGCGATCGACTAGATCGATCGTACCTCCGCGCAGACTGCTGATCCAAACCATTATTATGGCTCCTACAGGGTGCGATCGAGTGCGAGTTTTGGAACCCGACAAATTCAGCGCCACAATTCCCGGTATCCGCACCGCATCCGCAGTCAAAACAGCAGAATTAATTCCCCCGCTATCTGGAGAAGAAAAAGTCTTCATCTGGCAACGGACAATCATGCAATATCCCGCCTATATTCCCAAACTCAAAGAACTCCTACAACAAGACTATTTAATAGTAGCTGAAATTGACGACAATCCCATCCGCCGCCGCGAATACGCAGACAGCAATTACCTCAGCTATCGCGGCTGTCACTGCGTTCAAACTTCTACCGAACCGCTTGCAAAAATCCTGCGACACTACAATCCTCATGTTTCCGTATTTCCAAATCAATTAGCTTATCTACCTACGCCGCGAATCTATCCCACAGAAGATACAGTCACCATCTTTTTTGGTGCACTCAACCGCGAAAAAGATTGGCAGCCGATTATGGCAGCGCTCAATCGAGTTTTAGCAGCTCACAAACACCGGATTAGAGTTAAAGTAATTCACGACAGCAGATTTTTTGAATCTTTGGAAATACAGCACAAAGAATTTGAACCATTTTGCAGTTACGAACGGTATCAAGAAATCATGTATAGTTGCGATATAGCTTTACTGCCGCTCGTTTCCAATCCAGTCAACGAAATGAAATCCGACTTAAAATTCATTGAGTGTGCGGCGCGAGGAGTAGCAGTGCTAGCGAGTCCCACCGTGTATGAACATTCGATTGTTGAAGGTGAAACTGGATTGATTTATAGACATGAAAAAGAGTTTGAAATCAAGCTGAATTCACTGATTTCTGACACATCTATGCGTCGGGAAATAGCCGCGAATGCTTACGAATGGGTGCGCGACAACCGCTTGCTGTGCGGGCACTACCGACAGCGCCGAGATTGGTACTTGCAAATGCGGGATGACTTGCCGCGTTTAAATGCTGAGTTGCGCGATCGATTGCCTGAGTTATTTAGCGACTGAATGCGGTAATATTTATAGGCTATTGTGCGATCGTTCTGTTTTATTGTTTAATTTTTAATTGTTAAATCCACACCAATGCGAATTCTATTTACAATTGCTCACTTTTACAATCCCAGCGGCGACGGGAAACACGCTTCCCAGCGAAATGATCCCCAACCGCGACTAAATGCTTTAACCGCTTGCGTGACATCGCTGCAAGCTTTGTACGGCAAATCTCAGTGCATGATCCATATTGGCGAGTGCGCAACTATCCCAGTCAATCAAGCTCAAAGTCACGAAATTGACATTGTTATTTGCACAACTCAAGGCTATCATCTATTGCCTCAACTGCCCGTGCAGCCGAGGTCTTTTATGCACCATGCTACGAAATGCGAACCACTGCTGTTGGGGTTTGAATGTCAAGCAGTTTTGCGAGCGTGTCTTGACAAATATGATTATTTCTGTTATTTGGAAGATGATTTAATTCTACACGATCCGTGGTTTTTTAGGAAGTTAAACTGGTTTACGCATCACGGCGGAAGTGGAAATTTGCTGCAACCAAATCGTTATGAAGTATCGCCTCAAGGGGCTGTTTTTAAATCATATATTGATGGGGATTTAACGGCATCAGCTACTGCTAAATTTCAAAATGTGGAGGAACAGCCGCAGTTAGTCGGAAAAATCATGGAACAACCAATTTCCTTTGAGCGGGCTTTGAATCCTCATTCCGGCTGCTATTTTTTGAATGCAGAACAGATGACTTACTGGACTAAGCAGTCTCATTTCTTGGACAGGGATACTAGCTTTGTTGGCCCGCTGGAAAGTGCTGCTACTTTAGGAATTATGCGGACTTTTCGGGTTTACAAGTCAACTTCTGCCTATGCTAATTTTTTGGAGATTCAACATTTTGGAGCGAGTTTTCTGAAGTTGATTGGTAATAAAGTGAGGCTGTCTGAAGCGGGATGATGTTAGGTTTGGTTTACAAAATCCCGATGCGAGATATAAGCGGAGGACACGGCTTGGCCTTTGTCCCTACAATTGATCCCGGTAGGGAAACGGCACTGCCGTGTCCTCTATATCATTCCGGCGCAGCCGGAATTGATATCAACCGGCGAATCATCTTTATCAAACCTCTCGCTACAATAAATTATGAAAAAAGATTTCCTTAAAACTTCAGCTTTCAGATTGATAACGTATCTAATTTTCCCAATATTTTTATCTGTTACCACCGCTGAAATTGTCTTGCGAGTTGCGGGATACAAACCGTGGCAAATAGAAAATGCTGATGTTGCGGTGGAACCCAAAGGTAACTTTTTTACCAAAGACTCCGAACTCGGTTACAAGCATTTGCCTGGAAAGTTCAAGGTAACGCTTAACGGTAATTATTCGTTTAATGCAACTCATCTCAATAATAGTTTAAGAATAACACATCCACTCAATACTTACAATCAATCGTCAACCAAGCCTGAAATCTGGATATTCGGCTGTTCTTTTACCTACGGTTGGTCTTTGAATGACAGCGAAACCTATGCGTGGTTGCTGCAAGAGAAATTACCACAATATGAAATAGTCAATTTTGGCGTTAATGGCTACGGGACTCTGCACTCATTTATTCAATTTAAGGAAGCTCTTAAACAGGGGAAAAAACCGAAGATTGCCGTGATTGCTTATGCGGGTTTTCACGATAGGCGCAATACTTTATTGAGGGCGAGAAGCAAGCAAATGGCTGCTTGGAATAAACTTGGTATTCTGTTTCAGCCTGATGCTAGGCTGGATGGAAAAAGTAATTTTACCTACAGCATGACAAAATTGGAATATGACGAATGGCCTCTGATGCGGGTTTCGGCATTAGTGAATTTTTTGGAGGTTAATTACAATCAATTTGAAGAGGGATTGTACAAAAGCCACGATGTTTCCAAGGCAATTATTGAAGAGTTTAATCGTTTGGCTGAGGCTAATGGTGTTAAGTTAGTTGTTGCGGGAATTAATGCTGGTTCTGCTAAGATGTTGGAGGAGTTAAGTCAGGAGGGAATTGCGACGGTGGATATTTCGGTTGACTTGAAAATACCTGCCAATAATAATTTACCTCATGATTTGCATCCAAGTGCGATCGCCAATCGGCAATATGCAGAAAAGTTGGATAGTTTTTTGCAAGGTACTGTTTTAAAGTAACATTCCTGGACGCGCGTTAATAAGCTGTTCGGCATTTAAAGGAGGATAGTAGGGTGCGTCAGTAATAAGCGTTTCCCATGTATAGTATATGTTCTAGCTGACGCACCCTACTGGATCATTAGTGGTTTAAATGCGTAACAGCTTACCAAAGAAACCGGGTTTTTATCGGGATTAAAGGTCTTGATGCAGTATTTTCGCAAAAAACCCGGTTTCTGACTATCTGTGCGTCTATGAGTTATTTAGGGTTGTGAGGCTGATGGGATTATTTAATTTTGTTTCTTTTAAGTTACCTCGCAAGTTTCTGATTGATGGGTTTTTCCTATTTTTACTTATTCTAGCGACAGTTGCTGTTACCTCAATCTATGTATCTAGCGAACATACTTTTTATTGGTGGGATTACGCGGGATACAACACCGCTACAGTCAACACGGCAAATTTATTTCGTGACTCGCCGAATCAAGCAATACGTGAAGTTATAGAATCGCTATCTAAAGAAAAAAATCTGTTAATTTCGCTACCTTTAGTGCCGTTTATTCTGTTGTTTGGCGAATCTCGATTGAGTTATATTCTCAGTGTTTCGCTAATTTATGTGCTGCCATTTCGCCTGTTGCTGGGAGCAATTTCTGCAAAGCTAATTCTAGTTTATCCGCGCCTGGTATTTTGGTCAACGGTGTTACTGAGTTTATTAATTCCGATGAGTTGGATTCCGACTCTGCGGGGATATTTGGACACTGGCGGCTGTGTATTTATAGCCCTGGCAATTTTAGTCTATTTGCAAGATGTCAAGCTAAAAAGTTGGTGGAGGATACCGTTAATTGGCTTTTTACTGGCTGTGGCTATGCTGTTTCGCCGACATTTTGCTTATAGTGCGATCGCATTTTTGGGTGCAGCAGCTTTACAGGCTTCCATAGAGTTTATTGTACTAATATGCGGTAGGGATACGGCAATGCCGTTTTCCCAAAAACAGGATACGGCAATGCCGTTTCCCTACCGATATTTATTGGAATCGGGTGTAAAATTGGGGTTAATTGCTGCAACTAGCTTGACTGTTTTAATGCTAGTAGCGGGAGATTTTACTCGCAGCGCCGTGACGGTGGATTACCGCAATTTGTATGCTGCTTGGAGTTTGTCTGTAAGTGATATTTTAATTCGTTATGCCTCTTTTTACGGTTTGGGAACTTGGCTGCTAGTAGCTATTGGTTTTTCGGCGGGGATGCTGACTCGAATGCTGGTTTCTGAGGCTGCTATTTTTGTTGTGCTATTCGGAATTTTGTCGCTGGTTGAATGGCTTTTCGTCTTGCGTTATGGCTACTTGCACTATACAATTCATGTTACACCGATCGCACTTTTGGGATTATCTGCATTTTTCTGGACAACTTGGCTGACACTCAGGGGGAAAATCCGTTATCTGATACTGGGCGCGGCTGGTTTATACTTAGTTGTGAATGCCGCAGTCGGGTTGATTCCTGTCAAAGTGGATTTGTCAAAACTGTTTGTGGCTAATTTTCCGCCGTTAGTGCGATCGGACTACGGCGAAGTGGTAAAATTAGTTGAGTTTCTGCGAAAATTAGCACCAAACGAAGAACCGATTTATATTGTCGGCGCTTCCAACAGTTTTAATGCTAATATCCTCCGACAAGCTAATCGCAAATTAAATCCGCCCAGCGGTTGGTGGAAATTAAATACGATTGGGCGCCCGCAAATTGACTCCCGCGATACTTACCCACTACCGGAGTTGTTGATGTCGCAATATGCGGTGGTTGCTGTGCCCTTTCAGCAGGTATTGCTGAGTGACGAACAGGTTTTGCGATCGCACGAACAAGATGTTGTTAAAGTTGTGTATGATGCTTTTACTCAAAATTGGGAAATTTCCAGTGATTTCCAAGAATTACCCGAACAGTTTCAGCTAGAAAACGGTGTCACTGTTAGAGTTTATCAGAGAATTCGTCCGACTGCGATCGCCACAGCCGTCAAAACTCTTGATGCGATGCAGAAACAAATAGGCGAGAAACCAGGTACACAGTTAGATTGGATTAGCTTGAATCAGTCAATCTACACAAGTGCTAATTATTCAGTCAGTCGAGAATCGAATAACCTCTATAAAATTGTAACTCATCCCATTAAAAATAGCCAGAAAATAGATACCTCATTTCTGTATTTAGGTTCCATCTCAGACAAAGCGCAAGTTACAGGAAAAATGAATTTACCTAACAAACAATGTCCAGGAGTTTCCCTGCGCTTGACTTTGTGGAACAAGCAAGGTAAATTAATAGACTCAGCAGCACAAAATTACACTCAAGTAAATCTATCCGACTTAAATCTATTAGTTAAAGGTAAAAATCCAATTTATCTGCTGCTTGAGGTATTGAGTAGCGAGAAACAGGATTTAACCCAACAATGCAAATTGGAGATTAATAATTTAGCTGTCAGTAGGTAAGTTGAACCGTCAATGCAGAAAAATCAAAAATCCGACTGGTATTTTAATCTATCTCTCTATACCTTTGTTATCATCGGTTCGTTGATAGCAGTAGGGTATAAATTCCCAATTGGCGGCAATTTTCCCGAAGTGCCGCCGATTCAATTTATGTTAAATACTGAACTTTATAAAAATGACTATTATGTTCAGGAAATGGTTAAATTTAATCCAAGATCCTACTATTACTATATCATCTATTTCTTGGCAAACTTAGGAACCGGAATTCCCCAAGCCCATTTTATTTATCAATTTCTAGCCTTCGGTTCATTTATCCTAGCTTGCTACGCAATTATTAATATTTATACTAATTCCAAACTCGCCGCAGCGGTGATGACTTTTTTATCTATAGCCGCTTCATTTACAGATATTGGCAACACCCTGATATTTTCCACAAAATCAGTACCCAGTACCTTCGCGATGGGTTTGGCAATTTGGGGAATTTATTTTAGTTTGCGTCAAAAATGGTTGACAGGATATTTATTTTTTGGACTAGCTTGCTTGCTGCAATTCTTAGTGGGTTTGCTACCAGGATTGATGATGATTCCCGTTTTACTGATAGAATCTGTAAGACAGCGGAAGTTCAAAACGTTGATTTTGTCGATCGTACTTTTAGCAGTAATGGCAAGTATAGTGTACGTACCCATGTTATTGACAGGTACTACCAGCACTCAAACTATCGACAATGCCGAGTTTGTCTTCATTCACGCCAAAGTCCGCAACCCCCACCACATCCTCCCGTCAAATTGGCCAATTGGCAATTGGTTCAACTTTATCTGTTTCATAATTGGCGGTTTGCTGTGCATCAAAAATGCCGATTTACTTGGTAAAAAAGACAAGTCTAACTTTTATGTAATTGTTAGTACATCGATTTTTGCATTAGTGCTAAATTACGTATTTGTCGAAGTTTACCCGCTGGCTTTTATCGCCAAAATACAGTTAGCTAGAACAGTCCCCTTCGCGCAACTAATTATATTTATTGCGGTTAGTTTAACCGTCGAACAACTTTATCGAGATAAAAAAATAGCCATTGCTTTGTTGTTACTGATTGTTTTAACTCTACCTTTTCGAGGTATTATATTTTTAGGATTATCTGTTTGGCAAAATAGAAATTATGTATTTCCCAAACGTTACAGTGGTTTTTTATGGGTTTTGATAGTAGCAACCTTAATTTTTAGCTTAATAGATCCGCTGACTAATTCATGGGAAATAATTGGCGATCGCACAATCAGCATTCCCATCTTTTTCTCAATTCTCTGTTTGCCATTCATCTTAGAAAAGACAGCGGTTTCTACAGCCATAAAACAAACTACCACCCATATTTTAGCCTTAGCAACCACCGCCACTTTAGTCTTAGGAATAGCCGGAATATTGCCCAAACCTATGCTAGATATATTTCAAACCCGAATTAATATCAACGCCGTTCCCAGCGACGACTTAAGCAAATTAGCTTTACGCTTTTCCCAAATAAGCAGTCAAGATGCAGTGGTATTAATTCCGCCATCTGTTACCAGCTTTCAGTATTTCTCACAAAGAGCAATTGTAGTCAACTTCAAAAACTTTCCCTTGACCGAAAAAGGTATTAAAGAATGGCAAAATCGCATGGAAGCTGTTTTAGGAGTCTCATTAAATCCGCAAATGATTTGGGGAGGAAACGATATATTTAGCCGCCGCAGCAGTGACGATTTAGTCAAGGTAGCCCGAAACTATAACGCCGATTACATCCTAACTCGCAGCGATTGGCATCCAAATATCGAAGGAATAATTGCAGATAAAGAAGGCAAATGGATACTGTATAAAATCAAATAATATCAGCCTTTATTGTGGCACAGACATCTTGCCTGTGATAGTGATTGTGGCACAGACATCTTGCCTGTGATTTATCAGTTAAAAATTCAAATCCGAATCATCAATAATTTCGCAAATCTGCTTATCCACATAATCAGCATCCACATTTCGCGCCATCAACTCCGCTAAAATCCCCAAAGAAATCAACTGTACCGACAGAATTGTACACAAAATCCCAAAAAATAGCAAAGGTCGATTGCCGATCGGGCCAAAGTGCATCCCCGCCAAATTCAGAAACCAAATTCCAATCAAATAACTCAGCGAAACAGCCCCAACCAAGCCAAAACACAACCCCAAACCCCCAAACAAATGACCCGGTTTGTGCAAATACTGTGTAGTCGCCAACACCGTCAGCAAATCAATAAATCCCCGCGCGTAGCGTTCCCAGCCATAATTCGATTTCCCGTGTTTTCGCGGATGGTGTTCGACAACTACTTCACCAATTTTAAACCCTAAATTGTTTGCTAAAGCCGGAATATAGCGGTGCAATTCCCCGTACAATTTAATTGACTGCAAAACTTCCCTGCGATAAGCTTTAAAACCACAATTCATATCGTGCATTTTTACCCCAGTCAGCAAACACGCAACAGCATTAAACAACTTGGAAGGTAAAGTTTTGGAAAGTGGGTCGTTTCGCTGTTTTCGCCAACCGGAAACTAAATCGAATCCCAATTCTAAATGATTTAAAAATTTGGGAATTTCGGCGGGATCGTCCTGCAAATCGGCATCGAGAGTAAAGATAATTCTCCCGGCTGCGTTGCGAAATCCGGCTGAAAGTGCGGCGGATTTGCCAAAGTTGCGGCGCATTTTAATCGCTTTAATTAACTGCCGATTTTGGCTGGCTAAATCGGCAATTTCCCGCCATGAATTATCGCGGCTCCCGTCGTCTATAAAAATGATTTCGTAACTGTCTATTCCGGTTTGAAACATGACAGTTTTAATTTTTTCAAACAGCAATTTGAGTGTTGCTTCTTCGTTGTGAACGGGGATTACGAAACTTAGGTCTTTTTGCATGATTTTTTTAACCGCAGAGGGCGCAGAGGACGCAGAGAAGTCAGAGAGGTTTTTATCTAAGTTTTTTTTAGTTGTTATTGATAGTTTGAGAATTTCGCAAGGCTACCCAACCTTCGCGGTTTTTAAATGAGGCATAGGCTGTTAATAGTTTATCTGTTGGCGATGTTTGGATGTATCCTCTCCAAGCTGCGGATGCGTAGGCTGGGCCAAATAAGTTAACTAAGTCTGGACGCGGAAAACCTGACATGGCAAAACCTCGAACGAGATTTTCTTGGTTGAGAATGGCAATACATTTTACATTGTTTTCGGGGTCTCCAACCCAACCAATTACTCTGGAGGCTGCTGGTGCAAGTTTGGTGACTGTATCAAAGTATCCGGGTACTCCTTCCTTAGGCGCTGATAGTAAATTTGGATCGATTTTTGTATCTAATACTGCACAGAAATTATGCTTTTTGATGTCTCGATTGAATGGTACTAGGTTGTTAGTTTTTAAGGCATCGATTAACCCGATAAACGCGGCTGGTCTGTTGCCTACTCTGTCTTTAATTAGGGTGATATCGGTGATTCCCAACTGCAAGGAAAGTGCGACTAGCGGTTGATAAGTGGCTCTGCGGGCGATCGCAATTGCAGTTTCGCCTCCCACCCCGTACATGAGAATAATTGCGACTGTCGTGACTGCAAACAGCGGTGTCAGCCAACGCCCTTGAATTCTCGGTGTTGGCTGCAACTGGCGCACCCACAACACTGTGAGGATAATTGTGCTCATCCAAAACAAAGCTGGGAGTGTGGCGTAGCGGGAAGCGGTGGCCTGTTCGAGCCCAAATCCCGATCGACTCACAGCGGCCATTAACGCCGTTTGCAGCGTGTAAAGTTGGATTGACAGCCAAGGTAGCCACTCCGGGCGATCGACCTTTTTTACAAATAGCCAATAACCGATAAAACCCGTTACAGCTATCAAACCAACTATACCAATAATCGAAGCAACAATCACATTTTCGCTAAAAATTCCGCCGAGATAAATTGGAATATATTCGAGAGTTTTGAGCGGGTTAATTTTGGTTAAAGAAGGGTGATGAGATGGAGTTTTATAAGTTAAAAAATAAATCCCAATCACCACAGTCGAAGCAGCGAAATACAAATAAGTTATTCGCCGAGGAAACCGCAGCACAAGCGCAGCAGCACACAATATCGGCCATAAAGCTAAAGGAGTGCTGTAGCTAATACAGCCTAAAATCCCAAAAATAATACTGCCAATTACCCAAATATTCTGCTTATATCTCTCGTTCCCAGGCTTTGCCGGGGAATGAATATCACGAGGCTCTGCCTCTCTCTTATTTGACAAAGCAATCACATAGGATTGCAAACAAAATATAGAACAAATCACAAATAAGTTAGCAATTATCCAGTGAACACCGCTGAATCCGCGCATCCAGTTGTGCGCCGCCGCCGGAGTAAAATTAAAAATAGAAATACAAAGGATAACTGAGATAAATTGCAGCGGATAATTCCTTAATTTTAGCGGCAGCAAAGCAATTAATACATGGCACTGAATCCAAGCTAAAAACCAGGCAACTAAACATAAACCAATATTTGAACCTTGGGTAAAAACAATGTTTAAGGCATAGATAATTGCTGGAATCAAGACAAAATGCTCGTTCGCTTTAAATATCCAATTAAAAGGATTTGTAGAGAAACCGTCTACTGAATAAAAATTCCACGTCATCCACCAATAGTCAAAGTTAGACAAGTCTCCGGCTTGCGATATCAGGTACAAAATATATGAGGCTGGTATCAGAATGCCGATAACTGATGCGGCAATTAAAACATATTGTTGCTTGACTTTCATAGATTGGGAGATTGGGATATGGCGGGGATTAAAGAAACCGGGTTTTTAACTTTATTGAGGCTTTGAACCAAGTATTTTGGTAAAAAAACCCGGTTTCTGGCTACTTTACAGATTTACTCGACTTTTCATTAGACTTCTCTTGCTAGCATTTGTCTGAGCCCTTGCCGCCAGTGGGGAGGATATGTGCCCAGAAGTGCTGATATTTTCACCGTAGAGAGGACGGAAAAAGCGGGACGTTTTGCGGGTGTTGGATATTCGGCGGTGGTGATGGGAATTACGCGCTGAACTTTCAGGGGAAAGCCGAGTTTTTCTGCTTCTTCAAAAATGGCGATCGCGAAATCATACCAACTGCAAACACCGCTATTCGTATACTGATAAGTTCCAAAGATTTCTGGTTTGATTTGAGGGATGATTTGCGAAACTGCTGCTGCTAAATCGCCCGTCCAAGTCGGACTGCCGATTTGATCTGCTACTACTCGAATCTCTTCCCTTTCCTTCCCCAACCTCAGCATAGTTTTGACAAAATTGCCTTTGCCACCGTTGCCGTAAACCCACGCCGTTCTAATAATAATATGCCGATTTACCGCATTCCGAATTGCTTCTTCGCCTGCTAATTTCGACTTGCCGTAAGTTCCCAGCGGGTTCGTAATATCTGTTTCTAGATAAGCCGAACCGCGACTCCCATCAAATACATAATCAGTGGAAAAGTGAATCAAAGTCGCTCGCAGTTTGGCGCATTCTTCTGCGAAAATTCCCGGTGCAATTCCATTGACTGCGTGTGCTAATTCCGGTTCGTTTTCTGCTTTGTCTACAGCCGTGTAAGCAGCCGCATTCACGACTAAATCCGGTTGAATTTGGGCCATTGCTTGACGGATACTTTCGGGTTGGGATAAATCGATGCGAGTGCGATCGACTGCAATTACCTCTCCCGAAGATAATAAAATCTGCTGCAATTCTTGAGCTAGCTGTCCGCTACCGCCTGCGAGTAAAATTTTCATGATCAAAACACTTGAGCTTTTTTCAACGTTTGTCCAGCTTGGTCTTTAGATGATAAGATTGGTTGCGCACCATTTAGCGGCCAGTCGATCGCCAAATCGGGGTCATTCCACAGGATACACCGCTCGTGTGCCGGTGCATAGTAGTCTGTAGTTTTGTACAAAACCTCAGCAGAGTCGGAAACTACTAAAAAACCGTGCGCAAACCCTGCTGGCACCCACAACTGTCGCTTATTTTCTGCACTCAGCAAACACCCCACCCACTGTCCAAAAGTCGGCGAACTTTTTCTAATATCCACCGCTACATCAAATATTTCGCCCGCAACTACCCGCAGCAATTTGCCTTGAGGCTGCTGCATTTGGTAGTGCAAACCGCGCAGCACATTTTTAGAAGATTTGGAATGATTGTCTTGAACAAATTCTGCCGTCACACCTGTTTTTTCAACAAAAGCTTGGTGGTTGAAACTCTCAAAAAAGAAACCGCGATCGTCTCCAAAAATTTTCGGCTTAATTATCAGAACTTCCGGTATTTCGGTAGATATAACATTCATAATTGGCTGTGTTGCGTGATAAACTCATACTTGGTCTCTGCCATCTTACTATGAAAGCCGACGCATATCTCAAAAAATTGTATGCCAATCGATTTGATTCCAAACAAATGCAAGCAAAGCGCATTCTCTGGCAAGTTTTGATTGACGATTTCTTGCAAAATTATGTTCCTTCAAAATCAGCGATTTTAGATATTGGCGGTGGATACTGCGAGTTTATCAATCAGATTCGAGCAGCAGAAAAATGTTTGATCGACCTCAATCCCGATTCAAAGTTATTTGCGAATCCTGATGTGAAGGTGCTGAATATTGATGTGTTAAATTTGGACGAGCATCAATTTTTCTCCAAACAGTTCGATCGCATTTTTATCTCGAATTTTTTTGAACACCTCCACAACAAAGAAGAACTGGTAGAGATTATCTCATTTTGCTTCGATGCCCTCAAGCCCGGCGGTTCCCTTTTAGTAATTCAGCCTAATTTCAAATACTCCTACAAGGAATATTACGATTTTATCGACCATCAATTACCAATTACACACTTATCACTGCAAGAGCTTTTAGAAACTGTCGGCTTTGAGATTGACGTAATGATACCGAGATTTTTACCGTTTTCGACGAAAAACAGACCGGCCTCGCCCTTGCTTTTAAAAGTTTACTTAAAATTGCCTTTCTTGTGGCGATTTTTGGGAGGACAAATGTTTGTCAAAGCATCGAAAGTGAATAATTAAGGTAAGGTTGAGTCGTTTTCAAAATGTGCGATCGGGAATTTTACATCTGCTCAGCTCGAAAAGATTGAGATATAATAGACCTCTTGCAAAAAAAATATGTGTTATCTTTAAAGGTTGGCTCAAGTTTAGGTCAAACTTTGAATTATTGGGTTGATTGGCATCTCCTTAAACTTGCCCAGCCTGCTAGATTATAAAATTGGCTAAACTTTCCATAATAGCACAAAATTATTTTGCAAGAGGTCTAATAGAATCACAAAGATGTGGAAGTTATAAAACAGTATGACCAAGCAAAAAATCTTAGATGAAGGGCGAGAATATACTTTTCGTTCATACTTTGACTTACCTTACGAAACGGATCAAATTTTAGCAGAATTTGATTACTCGCTAACTGTCGCTGAGCTATCTTTGCCACATACCTCTAAAGAACTAAAAGAAATAGCATTTCTCAAAGAAAGAATTACAGCAACTTTGCCTTTTATCAGTCTCAGCAGCGAAACAGCTAGAAGAGAATCTTTAGTATCCCCTGTACTGCTGGATCTCGTCCGATACTGCCAATGTCAACTGCGATTTGAGTATACTCTCAATGTTAATAACTGGTTAAAGGGAAATTTAGATTATCTCGTGAAGTCCAATCAATAGTTATTGGTTATTGAAGCAAGAAACGATGATATGACTAGAGGGTTTACTCAATTAGCTATACAATTAATTGCGATGTCACACGTTGAAGACCAAAATGTTTTTTATGGTGCTGTGACAATGGGAGAATTCTGGCGATTTGGCAAGTTAGATCGGAGTCAAAAGACTATTTTTCGAGATATTCATTTATTTAAAGTGCCTGATGATTTAGACGATTTACTGAAAGTAATGGTAGGAATTTTGGATGGGGATTAAGCTGTCGTGCATTTAAATTGTATATTGAGGGCGATCGGGACACCCCAAAAGAGTTTGATTGTTTCTTAACATACAATTTAAATGCAGAACAGCTTACTGAGTGTAAAATCTTAGCTTAAGATCGATCGCCCTTGCAGTAATTAATCAGTTTGCCAGTCAAAGCGTCTTGATTTGCCGCTGCTTGATTCGCCCGCTGTCCGGCCTTGATAATATCTGTTTGAGCTGCTTGGATTTGCTCTCGACCTTTTATACTGGTAGAAGCCTGATTTCCGGCCTCAAGAGCTTTGCCTATATCCCCGAGTGCTTGACCTATTTCGCGAAAGGATTTAACCGATGGGCCCTGCATTTTTTTGAGATTTGTGTCTGTGATTTGCAGCGCCTCAAGTTGTTTTGCTATCTGGTTCAAATCTTTAGCTAAGTTCTTAGTCGTTGCAGCATCGTTGCTGTCTTTCTTAATATCAATGAGAGTGTTGCCTTTAGCGACAATTGCAGTAAATTTAGTACACTGGGCAGCTCGGTTATCGCTGCAACTAATCGTCAGCGTACAGCAAGCAATAATTATGAACAGGATGGCAATCTGTTTGCGAAAAAAGTACATGATATCGTTTCCGGTAACATCGAAATTATTAGTAGCCAAAATTAGGAGATGGCAGTGCCCTCTCTCTACCCAAAATAACATTGTAGGGACATGACACTGCCTTGGACTCTATCATTCCGTTGCAATCGGAATTTATATGAATCCTCGGTTGCAAAAAAAGTAGATTCTGGGATTTTGTAGTAGAGTGTGTCAGCGATTAGCCGATCGACATATTTACTGTCGAAAAACTTTGGTGGCATTCAGACACGCTCTGCTAAGCTAAACTACGTACCTGTTTAGGAACTATGGTCAAAAACAGCAATAACCTACAGAAGGGCAGCATTTGGGGATATCTTACCCTGCTTTTGCCAATTTCCTTGACGGCGGTTGCCAGTTTCGAGTCGGGAAGGATGTTTTGGGCGATCGCCACCACAGCGGGCATTGCTTGGGCTTGCAGACTCTACCAGCAGCACCAAAAACACAAACTAGCTCATTTAGACTCCGTTTTCTACAGATTGATCAAGGAAAATCAAGGGCGAGTTACAGCTTTGGATTTGGCGATGAATGCGAAACTTCCCGGAGAGAAGGTTCAAGAGTATCTCGACGAACGGGCATCGGAGTTTGCAGCAGATTTTGAAGTGACGGAACAAGGCGGAATTTTGTATTATTTTCAAATAGCTCCAACTGTCAATCAAAGCGAAACACCGAATGCAGTAATAGCTATTCAAGAGCCTCCCATAAATCGGGAAAAAGCACAAGAGAAAAAACCCAACTTATTCCCGATCGCACAAACCAAGAATCCTGAAAATCCCAAAATATCTTTTACCCAGACGGAACTTTCCCGCAGGTTCAAAGTTCATGCAACTACGATCGGCAAGTGGAAAGTTAAGCCAGAGTTTGGTGAGTGGAGTCGCGAAAAAGACCCGGAGGCGATCGCCTGGGAATATTCTACAGAAAACAAGAGATTTTATCCCAAAGATTGAGGTATTGACTAATTGGCTGGTTTGGGCTACGTTGGGTTATAGTCGAAGTTTTTTTGAAATTAAAGGCAAAGCAAATGCAGCAGTACCAGAACCGAGAACAGCTCCCGCTTGATCGGATATTTCTGGGAAATTGCCTGGAACTTCTGAGCACCTTGCCAGACCAATGCGTTGACTTAGTAGTATCCTCTCCTCCGTATAATTTGGGCAAGGAATACGAATCCAAGCAAGCTCTCAATATTTATTTGGAAGAACAGAAACTGGTGCTGCAAGAGTGCAGCCGAATTCTCAAAAAATCAGGTTCGCTGTTCTGGCAAGTCGGTGCTTTCTCCGAAAAAGGTACGCTAATTCCGCTCGATATTCGCTTCTTCCCCATTCTAGAATCCTGCGGGTTAATTCCTCGGAATAGAATTATCTGGGGGAGACAGCACGGTTTGCACGCCCGAAATAAATTCTCATGCCGCCACGAAACAATTCTTTGGTTTACTAAATCCGATGAATATACATTTAATTTAGACGATATTAGAGTGCCGCAAAAGTATCAAAATAAAAAACATTACCGGGGTTCTCGCAAAGGCGAACTTTCGTGCAATCCTGACGGGAAAAACCCGGGCGATATTTGGATGTTCCGCAACGTCAAACACAACCACGAGGAACAGACAATACATCCCTGTCAATTTCCCGAAGACTTGATAGCTAGAATTGTCTTAGTTACAACCATAAAAGGTAATGTTGTTCTCGATCCTTATATGGGTTCGGGTACGGCGGCAGTTGTAGCTAAGAATTGCGATCGGCATTTTATCGGTGCAGAATTGGAGCTAAAATATTATCAAGTTGCGCTGCGTCGTTTAAGCGGGGAACCGGACGAGCGCGGCTATTTCCCCAACTTAAAAACTCTGCGAGACTATGTAGAAAAAACTGGACAGCCAATTGAAGCATTTCGGTTTGACGTACAAGTAGGTAAAAAACCAACAGAACGCAGCAAAGCAAAAATATATCCCGAAGAGTATCACTTAGAAGAAATGGAGAAACGCTTGCTATATGAGGAAGCAGCTTTTGCTGCGGATATTCGGGGAAAAGCTCTACCAGTAGACCTCAAGCTAAATGGCAACGGTAAGAAAACGCTTAATCCTACTAAAATTGGAGAGCAATTAGAACTTGAGTTGTGGAGCTAGTATATCATTTTTCAAATAATCCGAATAGAACTGCGATTGCGGGGCGATCGCCCTGAAATTATTTGACATTCGCACTCTTGCTGAGTTACTATTGTCCTTGATGTTTGAGCGCTGTAAACAGTCAATTTTGCAGGTACATTTGTATTCCTTTCCTTGAATAAACCAACTATTCTGATCGGTACATTAAATAGATAGGCCGATAATACTGTTAGTTGGTTCACAGCTTGCTCGTAGTAAAGGCTGCTATTAGCAGCAGGAAACATTTGTGATTTTGTAACTATAATAACAACCCTAACGGGCTGTCCTGTGAGAGGTGTATTAGTATTGAAAAACAATTGCGATCGCACGGTATTGTTTAATAGAAATGAATAGTGAGAGAACTGAACTTCTGCAATCGCACCAGCAGAACCAAAGTCAACATCTGTTCCCAAAAATCGATACATCGGCGGAATCGGGATTCTGGCTTGCCATCCAAGTTTGACCAACTCTGTTTTGATGTATTCATTTGTTGCTACAGGATCGAAAACTGGATCGCCCACAAATCCAGCTTGAGCTGAAGCTTTTATATGCAGTGGCGTAGCCGCAAGTACGCTACTCATTTGGTTCCATTCTACGCTACAGTAGTCACTGATGACAGTGGTTGCTCCATTGAAATCCATAAATTCAATTAAAATAGCAGATCCTCCTTTCTCCCATGTCTAAACCAACCTTGCGCGCAGTCGCACGCCTCGTCGCCTTTCCCGACAAAGTAACAGAACTTAAATCTCTGCTGCTGAGCATTATAGAGCCAACTCGCCAAGAAGCAGGCTGTATCAAGTATGAACTGTTACAAAATCAAGCCGATCCCACCGATTTTACTTTTGTTGAAGAGTGGGAAAGTGCAACTTTGCTGGAACAGCATCTGGCTTCTAATCATATTCAAGCCGCAGTGCAGCAATTAGACGGTTTGGCAGTTGGGCTACCAGATATTCGCCGCTATGAATTGCTAGCTTAAAAGTGCAAATTGCACACCCTAAATATATTGGTTCTGCCTAAGTCTGATTCTACTAACTTCGGAAAACCTCATGAGAGTAGCAACAATAGAACAGTTATTTACTTATCCAATTAAAGGGCTGACACCGCAAGAAATGTCGGAGTTTGTTTTAACAGCAGGACATGGAATTAAAGGCGATCGAGCTTTTGCGCTCATGTTTGCAGATAGTAACATCGAAGCGGCAAAGATACCCGCTCAAAATCAGCCCTGGATGAGCAAAAAATATTTGGCAGTTCAAAACGATTGGCCTCTGTTAGCCGCTTTGGAATGCGATTATCAACCGGAAACGGCGGTTTTAACAGTTAAGCGTCAAGGAGTTGGAGTATTATCAGCAGCAACGAACACAGCGGCGGGACGCGATCGCATCAGCACCTTTTTTACCGAATATTTGGCGACAATTGAACCAACAAAAGAAGCGAAACATCCGCAGCTTGCGCCTTTGCAATTAGTCGGCGACAGCAGTGGCGAAACTCGTTATCCCGATCGACAACCCGTACACATTTCATTACTCAGTCAAGCCACATTAGATGAATTAACCCAAAAGGCGGGTAAAAACATAGACGTGCGCCGATTTCGCCCGAACATTGTGCTAGAAGGCATGGAAGCTTGGTCGGAATTTGAGTTAATCGGAAAACAGTTTCAATTAGGCGCGGCGCGCATAGAGGTAACAGCACGAATCGGTCGCTGTGTCAATATAGAAGTAAATCCAGAAACGGGCGATCGGGATATTGCCCTACTCAGTTTACTGCAACAGGAATTCGGTCACGCACAAACTGGAGTTTTAGCCAAAATCATCAACAGCGGCACAGTTAAAATCGGCGATATTTTGAATCTTTGATCTCATATCAATTCCGGCTGCGCCGGAATATAGAGGACACGGCACTGCCGTGTCCCTACAATTGATCGCGGTAGGGAAACGGCACTGCCGTGTCCTCTCTATCATTCCGGCTGCGCCGGAATTGATATTAATCTCCCCAAACAATCAACCATCAACGACTGTGGGGCGAGCACCCAAGCCCGCCCCACAGATGCCAGATTAATTGCTAATAACCAGCTTCCTCCTCGTACTCAGGAGTCTTAGTCTTTTCGGGGATATTCACCCGAGGAGCCTTGTAGGGCTTCGGCGCTTCATCGTCAGCCCAAGCATCAGCCTCCACATCATCCTCGTACTCGTACTCTACCACCGGCTCCTTTGGGCGAGAACTTTCAGAGCGAGCGTACTGTTTTTCCTCGTACTCCTCCTCCTCGTAATCGTCCTCCTCGCCGCCCCAATTATCCTCTTCGTACTCGTCGTCGTAATCATTAATCGGTTCAGGCACCGCCGCGCGCATTTGCTGCTGTCGCACAGGAGGCCGATTCCACTGCGAATCCTCGTCCCAATCAACTTCCTCAACCGCAGGCGCAGCTACCCTGCTGCGCATTTCCGGTGCAGGTATCCGCACTCCCGGCCCCAATTGATTTTCCGTAGCCACAGGTTTCGGATAATAGCCTTGTTCCTCCTCGTCGCGTTCCCAAGGTGCTTGGCCCAAACCGACGCGCTCTAGCAAACCTACCGTCAACTGTCGCATCCGTTCTTCGGAACCTTCAAACACAATCAAGCGATTCGGGCCGCTGCTGACAATTTCCTCCATTCCCAACTCGTAAGTGCTGAGAACTTGGTCGGGGATTTGGGGGATTCCCAAGGAAGCGATGATGATTGAAACTAACTTACCGTCTTCGGGGTCGAACCTGAAGCCCCGCACTCTCCCCAAAGGTTCCCCGGTTTCGGTGATCACTTCGCTGTTAATCAAAATGCTGTAGACATCAACATCAACATCATCTTCGATCGCACTTTCATCTTCCACCAACAGCACGTCGCCGATTTCGCTGACATTGTTGAGGAACATAAACCTCGGCATTCCAGCGACCGCGAATATATTATCACGTAGACCGATCGCCACAACTTCCCGCCGGTCAATGTCCACCCACAATTGACTGACTACACCCAAGCGTTTACCTCTGTCGCGGGTGATTACCTGAGTGCCGAGAATGTCGGAGCGTTGGCAAATTTGTTCGGATGTCATCTAGCTCTAATCCTGATTTATCAAGTACATATATCACTGAACACGATCGTCAACAGAGACTCCGGGACTACAACTTCAGTCCTATGACTTGAGTATAAGCTCCCCGCGCTTGAGTAACACCAATTGTACGCTGAGCCGATTGAATCATCGGTCGCCGTAAACTTACAACTATAAACTGGGCTTGTTCCGACTGTCGTTTTATCATTCTAGCCAATCGCTCCACATTTGCCCCATCCAGAAACATATCCACTTCATCAAAAGCGTAGAACGTAGATGGGCGGTAGCGTTGTAGTGCAAAAATAAAACTCAGCGCCGTCAAGGATTTTTCACCTCCAGACATGGAAGCAAGCCGCTGTACCGGCTTACCTTTCGGGTGAGCGACTAGATTCAAACCGCTGCTGAAGGGATCTTCCTCATCGTCTATCTGGAGATAGCCGTCACCTTCGGAAAGTTCCGCAAAAATAGTTTGGAAGTTCTCGTTAACCGCATCGAAAGCTTCTTTAAAAGCGCGCCGCCGTAGCGTGGTAAAGTTTTCGATTCTCAGCAGCAGTTCCGTCCGTTCTCCTTCCAATGTCATCAACTTTTGACTCAATTCTTGCAAGCGTTCTTGAGTGCGGTTGTACTCTTCCAAGGCTAGCATATTGACTGGTTCTAGAGCTTGAATACGTTTGGCGATCGCCTTTACTTCCTGCTGCAATTCCATCAAACTTCCCTTTTCTACATTTTCGGGAATCGACGGCACTGGGTCGGGCATTTCCGCCCGCTGCGTGTCCAATAGAGTGCGGACTGCTGCCAATTGTTCCCGGCGTTCTTGCTGAGTTTCGTGCAGTTTTTGCAACTGCCATTGTAACTGCTGTTTGGCTAAATGCTGTTCTCGCAACTGCGATTCCGCCCGATCGCGATCGCCCTTTTCCACACCCAACTTTTCCTCAATTTCGGTCACGGATGCCTTAGCTGCCACAATTTGGCCATCAAGTTCCAACTGCTGCGAAACAATTCGGTCGATCGCATCAGCGCCCGCCATTTGTTGCACTTGCCATTCCTGCAACTTCTGACTGCCTTCCTTAATTTTTTCCTCCAAACGACCGAATTGATTTTCCAAGTCTACAAGGCGCTGCTGGACGTTTCTCAGAGCCAATTCTCGCTCTTGCAGTTGTGCTTCTTGTGTACGCAAACCCGATTGCATTTGCTGCCATTCGCTGTGACTGTTCGACTCTTCCAACTGCGCCAAAGTTTGGCGGTACTGCTGCAATTGAGATGCTTGTGCGGGCAATTGTTGTTCCAGCAACTGCAATCTCGACTGAGAATTAGTTAATTCCTGAGTATTTTTAGTAATTTGCGATCGAACTTGGGTTTGCTGCGCTTGCAAATTCTTAATTTCAGCATCCAACTGTTCCAACCGCAACTGATTTTCGCGCAAACTCTGCTTCGCTTCCATCAATTCTTGGCTGCGAGTTTTGACTGAAACAGACGCAAGTTCGATCGCAATTTTGCACCTGACCAAAATCCGCTCAATTTCCTCAAGCCGTTCTTCCAAAGATGCGATCGTCCGCGCTTCAACAGCAGCCTCACTAGCATCAACCGTGCCAAAATGCAACGTCGATCTGTTAGCAGAACTTCCCCCAGTCATCGCCCCGCTAGTTTCCAAAATCTCCCCATCCAAAGTGACAATTCGATACTGTCCCAAATAGCGACGGGCATCACTGAGGTTGCTAAACACAACCGTGCTGCCAAAAACATAAGCAAAAATTTCATTGTACCGCGAATCGCAGTCAATCAAATTCACAGCCGCATCCACAAAACCCGCCGCGCGCCGCAAATTTTCATTCACCGAAAATCTGCCGCCTCTAATCTTATTCAAAGGCAAAAAAGTCATCCTTCCCGCCCGTTTTTGTTTCAGCAATTCGATCGCAGCAGCGCCCACACTGTCATTTTCCACCACCATATTTCCCATGCGGCCGCCCGCCGCAATTTCCAGCGCCAACTGAAAGCGCGGCTCCACCCTGCCCAGTTGAGCCACCAAGCCGCAAACTCCGCCAATTCCGCTTTGCGCCACAATTTTTGCAGTAAACGTGCCAGTCGCTTCTTGAAGTGCTTGAAACTGCACTTCGAGCTTGTCTAATTTGCGCTGTCTTTCCCGTTGTTCTTCCAACAAACGAGTTTGAGTTTCTTGTTGTAGTTGCAATTCTTGTTCGGCTTCCACTACAATCTGATTCAGCGATGCTACTTGCAAAGATGCGATGCCTTTGGTTTCCCCAAGGCGGGATTGCTGAACTTTTCTCGCTTCTATTTCCTGTTCTAATACTTGCAGCGATTGGTTTTGTTCTTGAATTTGACTTTGCAGGCGATCGACTCTTTCACCAATTGCAGCTTGTTCCGCGCGTTCAGGTTCCAAACTTTGCTGAATAATTTCAATTTTGCGGTGCAATTCCGTTTGTTGCTGCACCCAAGCTTCTGCCGTCGAGGCGATCGCACTTGCAACTTCCCGACTTTCATTTAAACTTAACTGAGCACCGTCCCGCTGTTCTTGCAAAGTTCCTATTTGAGACCTTACATAAGATATTTCAATCTCAATTTGCTCCAAACTTTGCCGAAACTGCCGAGTTTCTTGCTCAGTTTGTGCTATGTTCGCCGCCATTTGTCCAGCGGTTGTTTCCAAATCCTGTTTGCGGTTTTGCAGTTGTCGCCGTTCGGCTTCCTGAGTCGCAATACTCGCTTGCAAAGCCAACAATTCCGACTCTCCCAAAGCTTTAACGCGGGCATTCAGTGCGTCGAGTTCGGCGGTTGCTGCTTGAATTTGAGTGGTAATTGTTTGCAGTTGTTCGGTGAGATCGGTAGAATTGCGATCGCCCGATTCGATTTGTTCCCGCAGTTTCCATTCTTGCTTTTGCAACTGACGAAATTTAAGAACAATTTCCCACTGCGATTTTTCTTGAAATTCCGCCCGCAACTTTTGATACTTTTCCGCTTTTGTGCGATCGTTCGCCAGTCTATCACGCTGAAAAATCAACTCTTTTTCTACAATGCCGCTGCGTTCTTCCACATCCTTAACTTCATCCAACTTCTGCCTAGCTAAGGAGATTTTGCGATCGAACTGAGCCACTCCTGCCAATTCGTCAATGATTTCTCGGCGTTCCTTAGAATTCATCGAAATAATACTAGTAACGTCTCCTTGCAATACAACGTTATAGCCTTCGGGATAAATTCGCAAACGGTTTAGTTGTTCGTGCAGTTGAGTCAGCGTACAAGGTGCACCATTAATGTAATAAGTCGAAGTGTAAGTACCTTGGCGAGTTACTCGAAGTTTGCGCGTCACACTCCACTCATCCGGTTTGGGATTTGGGATTTTGGCTTTGGGATTAGTAGCGAGTAGTTGTCCGTTGTTGTCTTGAGTTGCTGCAATTTCTATCTCTTCGACTTCTTCAATAGATAACTCATCTGATTTGGGATTAACAGGAGATGATTGTCCATTATTGTCTCCAGTTTCTGCGCTTTTAATAGTTTGGGCTGCAACAAATAGAGGCGATTTTGGATTGATCGGAGATGATTGTCCGTTGTTGTCTCCAGTTTCTGCGCTTTCAATAGTTTCGACTTCTGTTTCAACAGACAAATCATCCGCGGCATTTTCACTTTCATCCTCATCCTGAGTGAACCATTCATCTCCCACATCTTCCAGCGCAAAGGTAGCAGTGACGCTAGCTTCGATCGTACCGCGCTTATTTTGAGCCGTGTTCACCAAATCCGGCAAACGTTCAGCCCGCATTCCCTTAGAAGTCGAAAGTCCGAGACAAAACAGTAAAGCATCGAGGATGTTGGACTTACCAGAACCGTTGGGCCCGGAAACCACTGTAAAACCGGGCAGCACGGGAATGGCCGTCGTGCCGCCAAAAGATTTAAAGTTAGTTAGTTCGATCCGTTTAATGTGAACCATATGCTAGCACTAGCTTTGGCCCTAGGTTGTTGTCACAGGGTAGCACAGGCAATAGGGCGATCGACAACCTGTGAACTTTCCGGCATAGTCGATCGAACAGACATCCTACACTTTTGTCGATCGCCCAGTCGGCCTGTACTACAAAATAGCTTATTGAGAATAGCACCACATCTGTGTCCCGATCGACAGCCACAAACAAACGTAAATTTTGATACAGATAACTCCATGAGACTCGATCGGTATTATTTCTGCGATCGTACCTGAAAGCCTCACCCAGCCACAATGGGAGCCAAGATAATACCAGAAATTCTTAACATCCCCCCTGGACATATAAAAACTTTCCGGTAAAATCGAACCAAAATTAATAATGTATAAAGTAACGAAGCGCATATGGAGGGCAAACCCATTACACCAGCTCAGAACTCATCTAACCTGTCAGTTGCAACTGAAAGCGACGAACAAGTATTACAAATTTGGGGTCGCCAGCCCCTGAAAGGACACGTCAAAATCAGCGGCGCCAAAAACTCGGCCTTAGTCGTCATGGCCGGAGCATTGCTTTGTCCAGACGATTGCCGCCTCCGCAACGTTCCCGGTTTAGCCGATGTCGCCCGCATGAGACAAATTCTGGCGGCTGTAGGAGTCAAATTACAGCAGAACGGCGACGTTTTAGACATCAACGCCAGCAACCTCATAGACGCTCAAGCCCCCTACGAATTAGTCAGCCAACTGCGGGCGAGCTTCTTCATCATCGGGCCGCTCCTAGCGCGTCTGGGATTTGCCAAAGTGCCCTTACCCGGAGGCTGTGCCATTGGGGCCAGACCCGTTGAGCTTCACGTTCGCGGGCTGCAAGCCCTCGGCGCCGAAGTCCACATCGACCACGGTACTGTTCACGCTTACGTCAAAGGGCCGAACCGTCGCCTAAAAGGTGCCAAAATTTATTTGGATTACCCCAGCGTCGGCGCAACTGAAACTTTGATGATGGCGGCGACTCTGGCTGAAGGAGAAACCGTGATTGAAAATGCGGCTCAAGAGCCGGAAGTCGCTGATTTGGCGAATTTCTGTCGCGCAATGGGAGCAAACATTCAAGGCGCGGGCACAAATACGATCGTCATTTCGGGAGTTCCCAGACTGCACGCGGTAGACTATTCAATCATTCCCGATCGCATCGAAGCCGGAACATTCTTAGTAGCAGGAGCCATCACTCACTCCGAAATCAGCTTGTCGCCCGTAATTCCCGACCACCTGACCGCCGTCATTGCCAAATTGAAGACAATCGGCGCGACAATTATTGCAGAATCCGACATTTTGCGGATAGTTCCCGGCCAAACTCACTCCGCCACAGACATAGAAACTCTGCCTTACCCCGGTTTCCCCACAGATATGCAAGCTCAGTTTATGGCTTTGCTGACGCTGAGCGACGGAGACAGTTTGATCAAAGAAACAGTCTTTGAGAACCGCTTGCGCCACGTAGCAGAGCTCAACCGCATGGGCGCAGACATTCGCGTTAAAGGCAATGTCGCGATTGTGCGCGGAGTGGCGCGACTATCGGGTGCACCCGTAGTAGCAACAGACTTGCGAGCATCAGCGGCCTTAGTGCTGGCGGGACTTGCAGCCGATGGTGTCACCACAATCAGCAGTTTGCACCACTTAGACCGTGGCTACGAGCAGTTAGAGGTGAAACTCCAAAAATTGGGCGCTAACTTGCGGCGGGTCAAAGAGGGCACAGAGCCGATGATTGCATCAGCTCCTGTCAATCCCGTGCGATCGGGTTTAAACTGTTAAGTAGTCAGTTGACGGTTAACTGTTGACGGTTAACTGTTGACGGTTAACTGTTGACGGTTAACTGTTGAGTAATGAATAATCACTAAAATGTTGAACATCCCGCTCATCGGTTTAAAAGCAGACCAGTTTCGGCATCCCCTAGACTTGGCAGCCACCAACTCTCTCAAACAACTGCCGGGCATGGATTTGATGGTGCGGCAGTTGCTGGGACAACTTGGCGAACAGTTTTTCATGCTCGAAAATCTGGCTTCTAGCGTCCAAGTCGGCGAAAATCAATTACCTCATCTGCATCAATTGCTTGTGGATGCTTGCAAAACTCTGGACTTAGAAGTGCCGCAGCTTTATGTCCGCCAGCATCCGATGCCAAATGCTTACACCTTTGCGATGCGGGGAAAACAGCCTTTTGTGGTGATGCACACTTCTCTGATTGATTTGCTCACAGACGAGGAAGTTAAAGCAGTAATCGGTCACGAGTTGGGTCATTTGAAGTGCGAGCACGGAGTTTACCTGACTCTGGCTAATTTAATTGTGTTGGCCGCCGGTCAAATTTCGCCCGTGGGAACCGTGCTGGTGCAGGGTTTGCAGGCGCAAATGTTGGAATGGTTGCGGTGTGCCGAATTTACGTGCGATCGCGCCGCCTTGCTCGCCACCCAAGACCCCAAAGTGGTAGCATCGGTGCTGATGAAACTGGCCGGAGGTTCGCCGACTTTAGCACCGAAACTGAATGTAGATGCGTTTTTGGCCCAGGCGCGAGCCTACGACGACCTCAGCAGCACTCAACTGGGAGAAATGCTCAAACAAGCCCAAACCGCTCAGTTGTCCCATCCTGTACCAGTATTGCGCGCCAGAGAGATCGATCGCTGGGCAAGTTCAAAAGATTACGAATCTCTTGTGCAAAATCGATCGGTGTGTTATGGTGGTGAAACCAACAAAAAGGGCGGGTGGCGGAATTGGTAGACGCATCAGACTCAAAATCTGACACCGAAAGGTATGAGAGTTCGATTCTCTCTTCGCCCACTACTGCAAGAGCTTAATAAATTAGGGTTCCAGATATCTCATCTGGAACCCTAATCTATATGGTTTTCGGTTACTCTTAGGCAAGAAAGGAGCGAAAAACCCGTGACCTTCGCAGACACAAAAAGCAACTCCCCAAACATACGAATCCTTGCCATTTCAGGAAGCCTTCGTCAGGCTTCATCTAATACCGCTTTGCTTCAGGCTGCTCTCTCGTTGTCACCTCAAAATGTTGAGATGAAATTGTATGGTGGACTCGGCAATTTGCCGCATTTCAATCCTGACCTTGAGCCAACGGAACCATCTTCCGTCACAGATTTGCGGACGCAGTTAAGATGGTCTGACGGCTTGCTGATTTCAAGTCCAGAGTACGCGCATGGCGTACCCGGTGTTTTGAAAAATGCCCTCGACTGGTTAGTCAGTGGGGAAGAGTTTGTCGGTAAGCCGATTGCATTGTTCAATGCGTCGCCCCGCGCTGTTCACGCCCAAGCTTCACTGATTGAGATTGTGACAACAATGGCAGGACGAGTTATTCCTGAAGCCTCAATCACAGTTTCCCTGCTTGGTAAAAAACTTGATGCAGCTCAAATAGTTGCTGATTCAGAGATGTCAAGTGAGTTGCAATCCGCGATTTCTGTGTTTGCCAATGCCATTCTACAACTCATGAATGACAAATAACTACTGTCAACTGCCAAAACTGACTAATGACTAAATGACAAGTTTTATTGGTGAAATAGCCGCTTTAGCTGCTGCATTTGTCTGGGCTCTATCTTCCACAATTTGGCAGCGAGTGGGACAGCAAATCCCCGCAGTGGTACTAAATTTGCTCAAAGGCGCGATCGCCCTTTTCATGCTCCTTGCCACTATACTCATTTTAGGCAAATCCTTACCACCAGTCAACCCCAATATTTTAGCAATGCTGCTGATCAGCGGCGCCCTAGGAATTGGCATCGGAGACACCGCTTTCTTTATCGTCTTAAAATATTTAGGAGCGAGGCGAACGCTGCTTTTAGAAACCCTATCTCCCCCTTTAACAGCTTTATTTGGATTCATATTTTTGCAAGAAAAGTTATCAGCCATTGCTTGTATCGGCATTCTTTTAACAATCTGCGGCGTAGCTTGGGTAATTGCCGAACGGACAGCCGAGACAGCCTTACCATCAAAACATCTTTGGCAGGGACTAGGCATTAGTTTATTGGGGCAAACAAGTCACGCTGCCGGTGCTATTTTATCCCGCGCCGCTTTCACTCAAATAGATATCGATCCCCTGTGGACTGCGGCCTTGCGTTTGAGCGGCGGTATGGCAGTCATGCTGTGCTTTTTGAACCGGAGAAACCTGGATAGTTTCCAACAATTAAAAGTGCCAAAAATCTTAGGCGCAATAATTTTAGCAGCTTTTTTAGGCACGTATCTCGGAATTTCTCTGCAACAGACTTCCCTGAAATACGCACCCGCAGCCATCGCCCAAGCACTCAGTTCTACCAGTCCCCTGTTTGTACTGCCTTTAGCTGTGCTGGCGGGCGAAAAGGTGAGCTGGCGCGCAGTTGTGGGCGTGGTTTGTGCGATCGGCGGAATCGCGCTATTGTTGGGTTTGAAGTGATTAGATGTGAGACTTGAGATTTTAGATTTGCAAAATGACTGATTATCGAGGCGATCGGCAAACTAGCAATTTAGCAGCTATCCACCAACAAATCAATTGGCTTCAGCAACAGCCAGACGGCATCATATTCCAACAAAATTCCGGCGACAACTGCATCGCAGTCAAAAAAATAAAATCAGTGTTACTACTGCTGTTAGCAGACAAAGAAACTTTAAGTACAAACGTAGCTCAATTAATCCTAGACCTCGACAATCCGCTAAATTTAATCTTTCCCTATGCCAGAGCAATTCTGCTAGCATTAGTTTGGAAAAATCAACCCCAAAAAATCTATATAATCGGTTTTGGTGGCGGCAGTATTCCCCGATTTTTCCACCACCATTTCCCTGATGCAATAGTCGAATGTACGGATATAGATCGAACAGTAGTAGAAGTTGCTCGCAAATTTTTTGGCATTCTATTCGACGACAGACTAAAAGTAGCAATTCAAGACGGGCGCGAATATCTAGCACAACAAAATCCAATAGTAAATAACGATATAATTATTGTCGATGCAGGTTTTGGTAACGGCTATATGCCCTATAAATTGGTGACACAAGAATTTTACCAACTGTGCAAAACTCGCTTGTCAACCGCAGGTGTTTTAGTTATCCACCTGTTCCACAAAGAAGAGTTTAATGCGGCAGCGGTGAAAACTATTCAAACTGTATTCGCACAAGTTTATATATGCAATTTGGAAACCGGCAACAGCATTGTCATTGGGACTAATGCTCCCGATTTAGCTCAAAATGAAATTTTCTTAAAAGCCGAACTTATTCAAGATTTCTACAATTTAGGATTTTCTTTAATCGAAATGTCTCTTCAGCTAAAAAAAGTCGCCCAATTGCCGGAATGGCTCAAGAATTGGGAGACGCTGCCAGTTTTTACAGATGCTGAAATACCCGCAGGATATGGAGACTGCTAAATGCACACATTGACGGATTTTGAGGAAACGATCCAAAAACCTCCTGTGATACGTCATAAGTACGATCGGGCTGTAGTCTCTAGGGTGCGTCGCTGCGAGATATTTATAACTTGCTGAAATACCCGTGGCGACGCACCCTACACGGGAACTCAGATTGTGTGTACTTCATAAATATGGAATCTGCTGTATTAGCAAACATCTGTCTCGAAAATACTTGACAGTCTGATTGCGTCGGTGTAGTATAAAAGTATTACAAATTAGTAAAAATATGAGACTAAAAAGTTGGGAGTCTCCCCGCAGCGAGGGCAGAAACTCCAAAGGCAAAGGCGGCTCAGCCAGAGCTCGACAGCTCAAAAAGCGACAGCAAACTCTCCGCAAACTCTTAAAAGCTGGACACGATCGACCAAACCACCAACCAAACCACCAACTAAACAATCAAGGGAAGGAAACCAATAATTCCTTCCCTTATTTTTTATCTGTCTGTAGCTCGATCGGGCTGAATATTCCGACAAATCCTGCGAGTAATGCACTCCGGCGATCGCACCTCCCCGAGACACTGTTTCTCAGTAATCTTAATAAGGAGGATTTTTTTTAGATACGTTGTTGAGGGAGGGCAACTGAGGTCGAGAAGACTGAGGAGGAAGATAGTATTCGGGAGCAGGTGCGGGCTGTTCGGCTTCAGAGCGGTGAATCTGCCACCAGCGGAGAGCGATCGCCACCCCAGCAGTACCCAGCCCAAAAGCCAATAAAGACCCACTCGCACCGATGCTGCCGATCGCTGCATCGACAACACCTACTGTCACAACAAAGCTGGTAATTGGCTCTCTACGGTAAGCTGACCTCAAAAGTCGCGTCCACGAAGCATTCATAAAAACTCTCGGTAAGTGGGAAACTCAGGGGCTTTAGCCCTGAGAGGGAAACGACGCGGGCGGTTTCAACCGTCTTGAATCCCCTTTCGGGGTTGGAGGGGTATGGTTACCCCCCCTTTCGAGGTATGGTTGCCTCGATCTCCCTTGCGGGGTAATGTTCGCTTCGACCTGTTATAAAGGCTTTTTAGACCTGCAACACTGTTTCAGTGACTTTAAAACTGTTTAATTGCAGATGACAGAGCGGAAAACTAGCGTCGCATTCGCCGATGTCGTGACCGGTGGGGGACGTCTCCTCGTAAGAGGGGTCTGGTCAGAACAGCTTGTAATTTCTTACAAGCTCAGTGGCGTTGATTCCCTGAGTTTCTGACGTGGTTTTACTTTGCTCTATATGTATTTACAATCTCTAAAATTTAGAGTTGGCTGGGCGATCGGGATTTCTAGCTCAGACATTAGCTTCAGCTAAATTAATCTTATCGCCTGTGGGGAATTGTACGGGAGCGAGGCAAAATTGCCAAGCTTGTCCAATTAATATTTCACCTGAGATACACCTCCAGAAGCAAGCTCTTGCATTCGGTTCGCCGAGCTATCTCGACGCCTGAAGTCGCTGGGCTGGTTTCTAATTAATATTCTAATCAATTCCCGAATTTGTCGCGGTCAGCACAGGTAACACCCGTTGCGGGAAAAGTCAAAACAAAGTGTAAGGCTGACAGCGCCAAACCGCTAAAATTAGTTAAGGCCTAACCAGGACAGCAACCCCTGGCCTGTGACATACTCGATAATTAAAGTTATAGAAAAACCGATCATCGCAGCTCGACCGTTCAGGCGTTCTGCGTAGCTGTTGAAGCCAAATCTTGGCTGTTCCAGTTTGGGAGTGACGGTGGGTTGTAGTTGTGTCATTGCTTTGGATACCTGGCGATATACGCTATTCAAGTGTGAAATCGAATGTTAGTTACAATTCTTAAACATTTCTGCTCCTATTGTAAAGAGGTTTAACCTCCGTCAACCGTCCCGGCTAAAAAAAACTACTGCCCACTAAAGCCACTTAATACCTGCTCAAAATATGACTAATCAGTTAGATACCGATAAGCTTCCTGCAGCCGTACAGCGAGTTGCCTTTGCCCTTCGTACAGTAGGCTGGGTTAGCTTCTGGGTGCAGTTAGTGCTAGCGGTGGTAGCGGCGATCATTTTGCTCTTTGCCATCCCCTTCGCCATTCCCAGCACTACTGCCGCTGCGAATTCAACCAGTGCCGGCACCGGCGGCGGCGTATTTTTTGCCATTTGCGGGCTGCTCGTGCTAGGTTACAGCGTATTTCGGGCTTTCCGCTTCACCCGCTTGTCGAGACAACTCCGATCGCCCGCCAATGCTATCCGCCCTAAAAAAGCAGACACTATCAAACAGGTACAGTTCACACTGGTCAGCAACTTGGTAGGAATGCTGTTGACGCTGGTAGGCGCAGAAGCCATCAGCGGAACGCTTTTAGCAAAATCTTTAGCCCAGCCGCAAGCCTTGTTCGGTGCCGCAGTTGATGTGGGCAAATTTATTCAGCCTTTAGACATATTTGTGGTACTCGCGAATACTCACGCCACTGTTGCTCACTTTGTCGGGATTGTTGGGACTCTTTGGTTACTCGATCGTATACACAAACAGTAGTAGTGGGGCATTGGTTATTAGTTATTAGTTATTGGTTATTTGTGAAGGCCTACTAATGCCTAATGCCCAATGCTATAAAAGCCCAATGCCCCAACCGACATCCGGAATCATTGCCTATGTGTCGAAGAACGTACTCAGATACCTTCTAGCAAGACAACATAAACATCATGGCACTGAAACCCGAGGCTTATTTTGGGGTTACAGATCACGCAACTATTGAAGTTTCTCAAGAAAGTTTTCGTTCTGTCCTTGGTCAAATAGAAGTTGAACTTCTCTGTAGCGAAACCTACAGCCAAGCTCTAGCTAGCTTACAAACAATGTTAGGTTCCGCAGCTTCTGCTGCCGAAATTTTAATTAGAGCAGTTAGCAGAGAAGCAGTCAAGCTTGCATTCGATCGGTTTCCCAAACCAAACAAAACAGAAATTCAAGTCACCCAAGAGACTTTTCCTGCGGCATCCTCTGTTAAAGAATTAGAGCCACCAGTCCCTGCTCCTGTCTTCTATTGGCGCAGCGCTATTTTGGAGGCTCCCCCCAAAACCGAGTCCGAAACTGCTGAAAATCTTGATCGAGATAACAACACTTCAGAAGAAAGCAAAGAAACGCCCAAAGACGAAAGTCAAGCCGAGTCGGCTGCACCTGTAACTGTCATCACTCCCGCAAAATCTTTTCCAGGGTTCGGTTTGTCCAAGAAGCCGAAAAAACTCACCCCTGAAGAAGAAGCAGAAATAGCAGTTAAACAGCGAGAAGAGTGCCTGCGCGAGTTGGGCCGAGAATTGCGTAAGGGACGGCAAATTCGATCGCTATCCATCCAACAACTTCACAGTCAAACTCTTGTGCCGCTGCACCACATTGAGTCGATCGAAAATGGGGAAATCGATAAACTGCCCCAAGATATTTACGTTAGAGGTTTTATCCTCCGTCTCGGCGACGCTTTGGGACTAGACGGCATAGCGATGGCAAATGCTTTACCCAAACCAGCTCCTAGCCCAATTCCCGGCGCGTATTTGTCTGTTTCCGACTCCGAGTCAGCCGAAGGCTTTCAAATGCGTCCAGTGCATTTGTACCTCGGCTACACAGCTTTGATGGCTGGGGCTGTAGGGGGTTTGGGTTGGCTGTCGCAGCAACCCATAGTACCCGGGGCAAATGCAGTACCTCCAACGCAGGTGACACCGCCCGCGTCTGTTGCACCGGCTCAGAAGAACCCAGAAAAAGCACCTCAACCGGGTGTGAAGAAGTCTAATAGTCACGGGGGGATGATTATGGGGGCTGACATGGCGCCGCCGGAGGTGATTTTTGGTTAGAGAGTGTTGTCGGGCGATCGATCGCCCGACAACACACTCTTGGCGCAGGTAAACTCGCAAATCCGGTTTCCGAGTTTACTGGCATACCAAACTTGCTTCAATGAGTCTTGGAGATCGCGGTTTAGATTTTAGTTCAATCACCCACCTTCATCGATCGTGTAAAGTCAAATCTCAAATCCCCTTAATGAATTTTCAACTGCATCAGGAAACCCGATATGTGCGATAAACTATCTATTTGACCCGTCCTCAAAGAGGTTTCCGATCAGATGAGTTCCCCAGCCACTGCTGCTCCCTTAGAGATCGATCCGCTATCGACTCAACCGCTAACAGTCACAAGTTTAGCCACACCAGAAACTGCTTTCTCCAATCCGGCTCAACTTCCACAAAAATCTTGGACGATCGAAGATAGCGAGAAACTGTACCGCATTCAAGGTTGGGGGGAACCTTATTTCTCGATCAACGCCACCGGTCACGTTACAGTATCTCCCAAAGGCGATCGCGGCGGTTCCCTGGACTTGTGCGAACTGGTAGAATCTCTCAAACAGCGAAATTTGGCTTTGCCTTTGCTGATTCGATTTTCGGATATTTTGGAAGATCGGATCGATCGCCTAAATTCGTGTTTTGCCAGGGCGATCGCTCGCTACAATTACAAAAATGTCTATCGTGGTGTCTTTCCAGTCAAATGTAACCAGCACCGACAATTAATTCAAGATTTGGTACGTTTTGGTCAACCCCATCACTTTGGACTGGAAGCCGGATCTAAACCAGAATTAATGATCGCTTTGGCGACATTAAAAACCCCAGGCGCTTTATTAATTTGTAACGGTTACAAAGACCGCGAATACATAGAAACCGCAATTTTGGCACAGCGTTTAGGGAAAACTTCCGTAATTGTGCTGGAGCAAATTGAGGAAGTAGAACTCGCGATCGCAGCCAGCATTGCATTAGGAATTAAACCGATTTTGGGAGTGCGAGCCAAGCTCACTACCAAAGGCATTGGCCGCTGGGGAGGTTCCACGGGCGATCGGGCAAAATTTGGCTTGACAATTCCTGAAATTATCCGCGCCGTCGGGGAACTAGAAAAAGCTGGAATGCTCGACTGTTTGCAGTTACTACACTTCCACATCGGCTCTCAAATTTCCTCAATTAGCGTCATCAAAGATGCTATTCGAGAAGCCAGCCACATCTATGTAGAATTAGCTAAATTGGGAGCTAATATGAACTACTTGGACGTAGGCGGCGGGCTCGGCGTTGACTACGACGGCTCTAAAACCAACTTCCACGCTTCCAAAAACTACAATATGCAAAACTACGCTAACGACGTAGTAGCGGGAATTAAAGATGCCTGCGACGAGCGGAAACTGCCGGTGCCAATTATCATTAGCGAAAGCGGGCGGGCGATCGCCTCTCACCAATCAGTCTTAGTTTTTGACGTACTCGGTACTAGCGATGTCCCCAGAGAAGTACCAGAACCAGTAGACGAAACAGCACACCAAATTCCGCGCAATCTCTACGAAATTTACCAATCCATCACTCCCGAAAATTATCAAGAAGTCTATCACGATGCTATCCAATTCAAGGAAGAAGCAGTCAGTTTATTTAACTTAGGCTATTTGGGAATTGCGGAACGGGCTAAAACCGAACAGTTGTACTGGGCTTGCTGCGATAAAATACAGGCGATCGCCCGGCAAAAAGAATACGTCTCGGACGATTTGGAAGACTTAGAAAAGGTGATGGCATCCATTTATTACATCAACTTATCTGTTTTTCAGTCAGTCCCAGACAGTTGGGCAATTAACCAATTATTCCCAATTATGCCAATTAACCGACTCGACGAAGAACCGACTCAGCGCGGTATTTTAGCCGACCTCACCTGCGATAGCGACGGCAAAATCGACCAATTTATCGATTTGCGAGATGTCAAATCGGTTTTGGAGCTGCATACTCTCAAACCCGGAGAACCTTACTATTTGGCGCTATTTTTGGGAGGTGCTTATCAAGAAATTATGGGCAACCTTCACAACTTATTCGGCGATGCAAATACAGTTCACATTCAGCTAACGCCTTCTGGCTATCATATCGAACACGTTGTCAAAGGGGACACGATGAAAGAAGTCCTCAGCTACGTACAATACGATGCAGAAAGTTTGGTTGAAAGCATCCGCCGTCAGACAGAATCCGCTTTGCAGCAAAATAAAATTACTCTTTCCGAGGCTCAACTTTTGCTGCAAAATTACGAGCGGAGTCTGGGCCAATATACTTATCTTCAGTCTTAAAATGTAGGGTGCGCACGGAGCGCCTTACCAGGATTGAAAGCTGAGATAATAACCGTAAAAGTAGGGTGCGCAGTGCGCACCTTACCTTAAAAAATTACCAATTAGCAATTAGCAATTAGCCATTAATCAGTATGACCGAGAATTTCTGCGATCGCCCGCCGCTCTTCTCCCTGTACAGTTGGTAAAACTTGGCGAGCATCCGTAATCAGCCAATCGAGAGCGGCCGCTTGCAAATCGATCGCCGCCCCGGTTTTATCAACGCAGTAGCGCCCGAACACCAGCTTGTCAACCAACCGCACCTCCGGCCCCAAACGGGAATACTCAAAAATCACGCTGTTTTCCACAGTCGCCCCGCTGCACACCCAACAATTTGGGCCGATCATCGTCGGCCCGACAATTTTTGCTCCATCCTCAATAATTGTCATTCCGCCAATGTAAACAGGCCCAGTAATATCAACCTTATCCCAATTCACAGATACATTCAAACCAGCATAAATGCCGGGGCGCACCTCAACTCCCGGAATCGAAACATTTTTAACTTCTCCCAGCAGCACGCTCTGAATGGCTCGCCAATAGTCAGGAACTTTGCCAATATCCACCCACTCAAAGTCCATGCTAATCCCGTAAAAAGGCGCGCCTGCTGCTACTAGCGCCGGGAATAACTGCGAACCGATATCGTATTCCGTATCAGAGGGAATATAATCGAATATTGCAGGTTCAAAAATGTAAATACCGGTGTTGATGTCGGTACTCAGAGCTTCTTCTACAGAAGGTTTTTCTTGGAAATCTTTAATTTTGCCAGATTCGTCAGTAACTACGACTCCGTAACTGGGAACCTCCTCGCGGGGAACCGATTTCATCACAATAGTAGCGATCGCCCCTTTTTCTCGGTGCCACTTCACAGCAGCAGTCAAGTCCAAGTCAATCAAAGCGTCGCCGCACAGCACCACAAAAGTATCGTCAAAAAACGGCGAGAAGTCCTGAATCCGCCTCATGCCGCCAGCCGAACCGAGAGCCTCTCCAATCAGTTCTCCTTCCTCAATTCGCCCTTCAAAAGAATAGGCAATTTGTACCCCAAACTTTTGACCGTCTCGGAAGTAGTTTTCAATCACATCTGCTAAGTGGGAAACATTGACCATAATCTGGTCAAATCCATGCTGGCGGAGCAATTCAACCAAAAACTCCATCACTGGCTTTTGCAGGATGGGAATCATCGGTTTGGGTATTGTCTGAGTAATAGGACGGACGCGAGTGCCTTTACCGGCCGCCAGAATCATCGCTTTCATTATGAACTTCCTCAACCCTCTGTTAATTGATATCAACTCAACAATTAGATGCTAGCGGTTGCGATCGAATCGATCGATCGCAGCAAAGTCCTGACCTGTTTATAGGCGACATCGTACCAGGCTATCAATCATTTATTCTCTATTTGCTCGAAACCAAAAACCAGGAATCGGGAATCACCAAGAACTTTGCACTCCTACTGTCCCGGTTTCAGACTCAACATTAGAATGGTGCTGAGTCTGGAATACTAACCGACGCAGTGGCACACTCATTAGTTTCGCCAGAAAACCTAAGCCTGTAAGCTCAAAGCGCCCGGATTTTGAGGTCTTGATAAAACTCCTCTTGAAGCAACTCTACTTTAGACTGAGCCGACAGCAGCAACAACGCCCAAAAAATACCCACCCGGTCATGATTTGGCGAGTGAACTTCCTCAGTCGATACCGGGAGTTCTGGAGCGACAGAGGAGTCTAAATCCTTATGATGCCAAAGTTCCAGCAGTTGTTCTAAGTCGAGCCAACCCTCGTCAATTTCCGAGCCCCGTTCTGCAAGAAGTCGATCGAGTTCGCTAGCAGTTTCCACCAAATTTTCTTGGTGAGCTAGCTCAAAGATAGCCTGAGCCGCTTGCGATCGCATTTTTGAAGTAGGGCGCCGCCGGGGAGCAACTGTCTGCTCCATTGCTGCTTTCATTAGCTGCAACTGCTCGATCAGTTCTGGGAGACTCACCGGGCGTTTTTGCGGCAGTTGAGCTACACCGCGACGGCGCAATTGCCGCTCCAGATGCTGCGGCAAATGTCGCCCGCCTGAGTGTTCTGCGTCTTCGAGCGCGTCCTCGTCCAATTCAGGATTCACGGGGGGTTCACAGAGGACAATACTTTCTGCTTTGAGCAACACCAGCATGGAAGCGTACAAAAACGCTTGACCAGAGTGGGACAAATCGGAGAAATCCGTGCCCTGATCGGCATCGCAGGCGTTGGTCAGCTTGCTCAAACATCGATCGAACACTTCAATTACCTTAACGTCCCAAGGATCGATTTCTCCCCGTTCTGCTAAGTCTATTAAAATTGCGATCCCCTCAGAAATCGCTTCTAAACCATCTTGGTCTCTGGAAACGGCCATTCGATTTTAGATTTTAGATTTTATCGAAGAAGGAAGTTCGGCAACGGATTGTGTAACAGATGTAACGGATGTCAGGAAGAAGGAAGAAGGAAGAGGGAAGAATGGAAATGCAATTCCGGGCAATGGTTTTAGCAATTAAAAATGTCCTGACCGTCGAGCGTGGTTGCTAGAATTGGCAATCATTTCAGCAGTTTTGTTTGGCCGATACTATTTCTAAACTTGTCAGTTCTGCACTTTCTAGCAAAGGTTGTTTTGCTTCTACTTCTGCTTTATAGCATTCGATATCTTGTTCTAATTCCTGAATTCGCTGCTGTTTTTCGCGAACTTGGCGAATTTCTTGGCGGGACCCGAGAGTTCGCTGCATTCTCGACCACAAACTGAACAGCCACGCTAAAACGGCTCCCAATCCGGTCGCCACAATTAATTCTACGCATAGCGGAGCTTTAATTTGGACACCTTTGATAACTTGAATCGCGGTCGGCTCTGTATTTTCGATGCTGAACAATACTAGAGCCAAGCAAATCAGAAAGATCAAGAAGAAATTTAGCGATCGCATTTTCTATGTTCCTAATTCTCAATTCCGGTTAAGCAAATTGTCGGTCATTTGTCAACTGTTTTTTTGCAGATGCTCCCAGTTTTTTTTGATATCAAATCTGGTCAATCAGCCATAATATGCTGCGAGGGGTGAGTTGATTGGATCTCTGAGAGTTGATTGAATATCTTGGTAAACCCGCCCCTGCATGACATATTCTGTTTAGGTTTGACCGATGTTTTGCGGTTTCTTGCCGATTCCCATTGCTGGCAATATTTGATATTTCAAAGCAATTCCCACCGCCACAAATAAGGCAATAATCAGCGCCCCAATTCCTACGGGACTAGGAATCCAAAATGTCGCCTCCAAATAGTTAACTTCCCCGGGTTTCAGCTTCCAAACTAACTGCTTTCCCTGCTCATAACTTGCGGGAACCAGCGCACCGACGACAGTTTCAATACTTTCGGCGCCCCAAGGTGTGTTCAAGCTAAAGTCTAGCTCCAAAAGCCCCCCCGGACTCAGCAGCAGACTGCCGTTAGAGGAAAGCAGAGAAAGAGAGCGCAAGTCCAATTCCAAACTCAACCGATTTCGCAGCACCAATAACAAGTTATTTTGCTTGACACTCAGGTGAGATTCAAACTTCGGCAAATCGGTTTCTAGGGGACTTGCGACCCTGGATTTTGCGGTTTGGGCGATCGGATTGTAAAATTGGTTAAACTTGTCTTCTAACTCAGCGCCATTATTGAAAGGAATGCTGACTAGAACTTCTCTATCGGAAAGCCGTTTAGTTTTTCCGTCCAGCAACCTCACCCGGCGTTCTACACTTTTGAGCCAATCTCCAACAGTTTCGCTGCTGAAGCTCGTCAACTTTTCCCCCAGTTTAATGTGCTGCACAATTTCGCCGCGAGTTTGACTGTCAAAGTTGACTCCGACATCGTACTGAACGCATCCAGTCACTAGGTTTAAAACGCAAAAAAACAAAGGTAAAAGAAACAAGAAGTGCTTTTTCCTTTTCCCATTTTTATCCTGGACAATTTGCTCTTTCATTGTTGTTTTTTCCCTGTTTAACTGGTTCCCCGGCTCTGCCTGGGAACCCATGTCCAGAGGCTCTGCCTCGCACGCTTTCATGAAAATTTGAGGCAGAGCCTCACGATCTGCATTACCAGGCAGAGCCTGGTAACGAGTAACTCACAGCCAGGACACGGCACTGGCGTCTCCTCTATATCATTCCGGTGTTACCGGAATTGATATAACCTATTGCCTCGAAGCTACACCCAACTGTTGAAACAACATACTGGGTAAATATGCGGCACCGCCTACCCATTCCAATTCGCTGCTCAAATCTGCCAAATTTTTAAAGGCTTCAAAAATGCTGCCTGCGACCATTGTATTCTTGACGCGGCCGACAATTTTGCCTTTTTCTACTTTATAGCCTAAGTCCAAATTGACCGAAAACTCGCCAGCTAATTGATTGGATTGACCTGCACCTAGAACCTGCTCTACTATTAAGCCTTCGTCCATGCTAGCAATCAAGTCTTGAATAGGAGTGTTGCCTGGGGCAATGCAAAAGTTAGTCAAATCTGGGCCCGGGCGAGACAATCCGCCACGAAAACCGTTGCCGGTTGATTCTACACCTCCACGCGCGGCCCACCTGCGATCCCAATAAAATCCGGTGACAGTTCCTTTGTCAATTAAGACTTTGCGAGTTGTGGGAGTTCCTTCGTCGTCGAAGGGACAAGCAGAAGGGCCTAAAGTTGGGTCTTCAAAAAAGGTGAAGCGTTCGTCAAATAAGGTTTCGCCGATTTTGTCGGCTAGGGGAGAGGCTTTTTGAACGACGGCTTGACCGGAAAGGATGGTATCAAATAGGCCGCCGAGGGTGCTGGCGGCGGCATTGGGGGTGAACAATACTGGGTAGGAACCGCTGGTGATGGTGGCTGAATGTTCGGCGAGGCGGTATTTTTCGAGGAGTGATTCGAGGATGCTGTTGGTGTCGATCGCCCGATCGCGCGCCACATCATAACTGTATGCTTGCATAAAGTCTTCTCCTTGTACCAAATTTCCGGCGATCGTACCGCTGACTATTTGGCTGCACCTTTCGGCATAAACGTCTCGCGTCGTGGCAATCTTGACGCGGCCGCTGCGGACGTGAAAGCCCACATCTACCATAATATCGGGATTGTAGGCGTGAACTGAGTCGATGAGGTTTTTGCCGTTTTCGACTAATTCGGCTGTTGTGGGCGGAGTGTAGGTACTTTCTGGGGTGGTTAGATGGAAGTTGGAGGCTAGTTCAAATTCGGCTGCGTCGCCTATTTCGGCTGTTTGAATGGCTGCATCAACTAAATCGTCTATCCGCGTTAAGTCTGTGGAACTAGCAAAACCGATTTTGCCATTGTAAATCAGCCGGAGTGCTACGCCTTGCAGGGCTTTGGTTTGCAGGGACTTGAGGCGATTGTTCTCAAATTCGATCGGCGTATCTTGGCTGGATAAATAGTATACTTCAGCGGCCGAAGCGCGTTGAGATGCCAATTTCAATATCTGTTCTACGGTGGAATCGCTCACAATAATCGCCTTTCTGGTTGGTCTTTGTTTTATTTTAGCGATTTTGGGTGTGGCCAGAAACCCGGTTTTTTCCCAAAATATCGATACACCGCCCAAAAACTGCGAAAAACCCGGTTTATTTAGTCGAAGTGCATCCATTAATCTCCAGCCCTCTGCTGAACCATAGCAATAATGCGTCTCACTGTCTCCGCGTCAGGCGATCGCAAATGCTGTAAAATCTCCAAAGATTGCTGTAAATAATTCAAAGCTTGGTCAAAATCTCCCTGCGCTGCTAACAACTGTCCAAGCATTGCGAAAGTAGCTGCTTTCCCTTGAACATTGCCAATTTTTTCCTGAAGTTGGAGTGATTCTTGATAAAGTGCGATCGCCTGTTCTACTTCCCCTTGATTGGCATAAATTCCTGCTAGTTGGTGCAAAGTAGCAGCTTTCCCTTGAAGATTGCCAATTTTTTCCTGAAGTTCGAGAGATTGTTGATAAAATGCGATCGCCTTTTCTACTTCTCCTTGATTCGCATAGATTCCTGCTAGACAGTGCAAAGTAGCAGCTTTCCCTTGAACATTGCCAATTTTTTCCTGAAGTTGGAGTGATTGTTGATAAAATGCGATCGCCCTTTCTACTTCCCCTTGATTCGCATAGATTCCTGCTAGATTGTGTAAAGTAGTAGCTTTCCCTTGAACATCGCCAATTTTTTCCTTAAGTTCGAGTGATTGTTGATAAAATGCGATCGCCTTTTCTACATCCCCTTGATTCGCATAGATTCCTGCTAGATTGTGTAAAGTAGCAGCTTTCCCTTGAACATCGCCAATTTTTTCCTTAAGTTCGAGTGATTGTTGATAAAATGCGATCGCCTTTTCTACATCCCCTTGATTGGCATAGATTATTGCTAGACAGTGCAAAGTAGCAGCTTTCCCTTGAAGATTGCCAATTTTTTCCTGAAGTTCGAGTGATTGTTGATAAAATGCGATCGCCTCTTTGGGATTTCCCCAATCGTCCTGAATCCATCCTAATTCATGTAAAGTATTTGCTTTTAAAGATATGAACTCTTCATCATTTTTCGCCAAATCTAACGCTTGTTCCAGATAGTATTTTGCAGTTTTATATTCACTCCGGCTGCGATAAGCAATTCCCAAATCATTCAAAACTCTGATGCGAGTTTTCAAATCCCCTTCAGTTTCCTCGCGCCCATTCGAGGGAGTATATTCCATCAATAACCGTTTCAATAAATCAATTCTTTCCTGCTTTTCCGGCAACTCACAATTGCTAATCCCTTTGCTAGCATCCAGAGTTTGAGAAATCGCATCATCTCTAGTATTTGCCATAGTTTTGAACACAAAAGTCCCCGAATTCCAGGCCCAGAAATCCGGCGCATAATTAGCAACTCGCGTAATCGCATAATCCGGCAAACAAAACAGCATTAGATGCGGCACCATAACCGGATAAGCATCTCGTACCCAATTAAAATCCACCAGCATCGGCGGATATTCCCCCGTCATCCCGATCGCATTTTCCACTCCCCGCACCATGAAAATCAACTTTTTGTCTGGTTGAACCTTGACTGTTGGCAAAACCTTCAGAATTTCATCCAACAAAAAGCGCATCTCAGGATCGGGAAAATCCCAAATCTCAAACTGCATCTCTTGACAATCGGGATGACTAATTAAGGCCCGAATAATCGCATCTCTATCCCTAGCAAAATTACTTTGAATAAATCCCAAATCAAAGGCATCGTCGGGAACAATATCGACAAACGTCAGCAATTGGTCAAAAGATTCTTGATTGAGTTCAACAATCCTTTGCTGATATATTTCAGGGATTTCCTTGAATTGATGCCAGGGCTTGTTGGAAAGCATAACTTTGTTTTACGAGTAGGTTAACATAATTCCACCGACTATTGCCGTTGTATTCCAAGACGGAAAGATTGAATAATAAAGTTTGTCCGATTTCATCTTTATCAATATCTTTTTTGAGGCAAACTTGCGCTAATATGGTGTAATATTCTGCCGTAGGAGTAGACCTTTCAAAGTCAAATTGCTGTTGATTTAAAGCGTAAGTTACATCTTCAGCCAAAACTTTACTGTGTTTGCGAGTCACGGCTGTGCGACAAGCCGATCGAGTCGTCTGCATCAATTGTCGCACATGACCACCACTAGCTTTTGCCAAATCTAGCAACTGTTGTCGATCGTCAAATACGGCATCAACATCAACCCGTTGCTCGATCAAACTGGCAACTCCCTCTAATCTTTGGTGATTGTAATTTAAATCGCACTCACTGCGATTAAATTCATAAATATTCACCATTGGCACGATGTTGGGATTGCCAAACAAATTACTAACATTTTTATAGGAATAAATTACTGAAATCGGCACTGTATAGATAATTGTACAGTCTAATTCTTGGAGTTGAGCAGCGTAATCAAAAAACAAATGATTGCCAACATTTGGAGGAATCCGGTCTAAGTTATCAACAATTACCAAAAATCCTTTTTGATAGCGGTCTGGATATTTTCGTCTCACCTTCTCAAAAGCATATTTCAATAACAAATTAATATCTGTTTGCAAGCGGGACAAATTACGCTGAAGAGTTTCCCGAATCACCTGTTTTTGTTGACTAGAACCTTTGATTTGACCTAGCAATTTGGCTGTCAACTTAGAAATAAACGGAATTTCTACACCTGCACTTGCTTCAGTTTCTACGCTAATGGAAGATTGAACAGTTTCTTCTGTTTCTTTAGTGACTTCTTTAAACCACGATTCAAAACGCTCTAAAAGTTTGGGGTCAAACTTCAATCGTAATTTAGTTAAATCATCAGCTACTTTGTTAATAAACAGCAAATATAAATCGGTATATTCAGCATCAAGAACATCTAGTTCCTGATCGAATTCTATGTAAATCACCCGATAGTCATTTTCCCACCGCGACTGAATGCGTTTTAACTCTGTACTTTTGCCGCATCCCCGATGCCCGGTAAACAAAATTGTGTTAAATTCTCCCGGTTCTTGAATATCCAAATCCGTGCTAACATCGTCGATCGCCACTGTGTTGCGTACTGCGGACAAATCAACATAATATCGCGCAATATCATCGCCCGCTAGAGGCTTGACATCGCAAGCGCGGTAAGCTTCTTTGAGTGTTTTGGCGCGGTTGGGTGGGAGTGAAGTCATCGGATTGTAGATTGTAGATTGTAGATGGAACCCACAGTTGGTTGCGATCGCGGGCGATCGGGATGTGGAGCTTTTTAACTCCTATGTTATATCAAATCCGTTTGCATTGGAATGATATAAACGGAGGAGACTGCACGTGCCGTGTCCCTACAATTGATCGCGGTAGGGACACGGCACTTGCAGTCTCCTCTATATCATTCCGGCACAGCCGGAACTGATATTAACTCATATCTCGCACTATACTCTATAATTGTAATTCGCACTGTTTAAAAACATAGTTGACCGCTGCAAACAGTTGCTCTAAGTCCTGAATTGTATAGAAAACTTTATTTTGAGTAAACATTTCTAATTTGAGTTTGCCAAACTGCCACATTGCCCCATTAGAAACAATCCCAAAGATAGTTTGTTCTGGTTCATTGTTCAGTCGCTGTACGGCGATCATTTCTGCCAAACACTGCCCCCAGCCTTCATCAAAGGCGCTCTCTTTCTTGGCTTCAACTAAGATGAAATAGGGCTTATCAAAAACTACAGTACCAAGGGTGGAGCGCTTCGCCAGTATATAATCTGGAATTCCTGACAAATTCTCATTATAGATTAAGGTTTGGTGACTCCAGAGCAGAAAATTACTCCGATAAGTTTTCCAAACTTCTTTCAAAACTGGATAAATGATATTTTCACAAATGGCGATTTCTGAGTTGTCAAATACTCCCTCATTGAAAATCAGTTCTAATTCATTCCGAAAAATATCGCTGACTGCAAATTCTGTTTCGACAATGAAGTTATCCCGCAGGTAATTAATTTGGAATTCTTTGGCGACAGCGCTGATACTTTTATAACTGCTAAAAAGCATAGCTTAATTTATCTGAGCACTAAGGCTGAAAAATGGTTTTATCCGCCCCTAGTAGGAGTGAGGTGTAGACTGCACACCCTACAGATAGAGTTTTGGCGCATGAAAAAGACGATCAATAACTAATAAACAAGCCACCTAAAATTAGTCCGATCGCAATTAACGCCACCCAAATAAACCTATTATCTTTCGTATTGACCTGACTCAAATCTACAGGTTCCGGTACAACGGGCTTGGGTTTAGCGTACTTGATATCAGCGTTCGGATTGGCTTGAAAACTGATTGATTGATTTTCATCTAAAGCTGCTAAATCGGGGATTTTTACCGTCCATTCGTCAGGGATACTGAGTTTGGGGGCTTCGAGAATGAACAGCAGGCGTTTTGCTTGTTGGCGGGTTTCTTGGCGGGGATGGCGGGTGAGTTGCGCGCAAAGCCCGATCGCCCTTTCGGTGTCGCCAGAGGCTTCGTAGGCTGTCACCAGCCACATCTGCACCTCGCCTCCTAACCGGGAATTGCGATCGACCAAACCTGTCGCTGTTTCTAAACTTTGGATAGCTTGAGCATACAACCCACTCTCAAAAGCGACTCGGCCAGCTTGGTACTCAGTCTGAACAATTTCTAACTTTTCTGAACTCACCAGCCGCTACCCACCTGACAAATGTTATTTTCTAAATTTGCAAAACACTAGAATTCGCTGTTTTGTTGCGACATACCGGACTCATTATCGCGTTTAGAACCCAGCAAGTCTAACTGATCTACTTTAATTACCGGCTTCGAGCGATTTGCTCCGCTATTGCGGTCTTGCCAGCGATCGAACTTCAAAGAGCCTGTTACGCCAATTAGAGCACCTTTGCGAACGTAGTCTGCCGCAACCTGTGCTGTTTTGCCCCAGATTTCCAGATTGAACCAGTCTGGTTGATCGCTGTTCTTGGTTCTGCGGTTCACTGCCAGCGTCAAATTACACTTAACTGTACCCGACTCAAAATACTTCACGTCCGGGTCGCCGCCGACGCGACCTACTAAAGTCACAACATTAAGACTCATAAACTTTTTCGGGAATGTGGTTGATTGGTGATGTAGTTAAACTCTGCCATACGCTCGATCGCCTCCAAACTGAACTTGGAAAATCGCTGCTGATGGCTTCATCCTGATTTTACACCCACTTACCAGAACATATTGATTGTGGATGATTGGCTCGGGGGCGCTCAACCTTTGCTCGACAATGTACATTTCTGACTAGACTCAGGATCAAAAACGTAATAGAATCCACCTCGGTTACACTTTTGTAACAACATTATTGCACACAATACTATTTTAGTTTGGGGGGGTACAAATAAGTGGGTCTTCTCAATCGATTTTCCTTATCTAGAGATATGGGTATCGACCTCGGTACTGCTAACACTCTCGTTTATGTATCTGGCAAAGGCATTGTTCTCCAAGAACCTTCTGTAGTGGCGATCGACCAAGACTTAAAAATACCGCTGGCTGTCGGAGAAGATGCTAAAAAAATGCTCGGGCGCACGCCTGGGAACGTCATAGCACTGCGCCCGCTTCGCGACGGGGTAATCGCAGACTTCGACACAGCCGAATTGATGCTCAAGACTTTTATCCGCAGAGTTCACGAAGGCCGAACCTTAGTTTCGCCGCGGATTATTATTGGCATCCCCAGCGGTGTCACCGGCGTCGAGAGGCGTGCTGTCATTGAGGCGGCGACTCAGGCCGGTGCTAGGGAAGTGCGGTTGATTGATGAACCGATCGCGGCGGCGATCGGGGCTGGACTGCCTGTTGCTGAGGCGACTGGCAATATGATTATAGATATCGGCGGGGGTACGACGGAAGTTGCGGTTTTGAGTTTGCAAGGTACGGTGATCAGCGAGTCTGTGCGGGTAGCCGGCGACGAACTCAACGAGGCGATCGTCCTATACATGAAAAAAGTTCACAATTTGGTCATCGGCGAACGCACCGCTGAAGAAATTAAGATTCAGGTGGGTTCTGCATATCCAACCCTAGAGGATGACGATGTGATGATGGAAGTCCGGGGCTTGCACTTGCTCTCGGGTCTGCCGCGAACTGTTACGATCAAAGGCCCAGAAATTCGCGAAAGTATGTCGGAACCGCTTTCAGTAATTGTGGAAGCTGTCAAGCGTACTTTGGAACGTACACCTCCGGAATTAGCAGCAGATATTATTGACAGGGGAATTATGCTGGCCGGTGGCGGGGCGCTGATGAAAGGTTTAGATACTCTGATCAGTCACGAAACAGGAATTGTCACTCATGTGGCAGCCGATCCGCTGTGCTGCGTGGTTTTGGGAACTGGTCGGGTATTGGAAAACAAACAGTTGGAACGGGTTTTCAGCGGGCAGTCCTCGCGCAATATGTAGTTAACAAATTTGGGATTTTGGATTTAGAAATAGGTCTGCCATCTAAAATCTAAAATCCTGACATAACAATTTTAGATAACTGGAATTATGCTAAAAAATACACTCCGCAGGTGGTGGGATCTGCGTCTGCCAATTGCTCTTTTAGGTTTAGCTGTAACTGCCGCTTGGGGAGTTCGACAAACACAAGGTGCTCCACTATTTGAAGTTTACAATTGGGTGACTCGTCCGTTTCAAGCTAATGGCTCTGGGCAAGAACAACTAATCTCGGCTCGCACTCAAGAATTGCAAGCACAATTATTAGAATCAGAAACTCAAAATCAGAAGTTAAAAGAGCTTTTAGGTTACGTTTCGGCTAAGAAACCTAAAGGGATTGTAGCTCCTATTATTGGCCGCAGTGCTGACCATTGGTGGCAGCAAGTAACCTTGGGGCGCGGCAGTAATGATGGCATCAAAGCAGATTTTACTGTGATGGGCCCAGGCGGTTTGGTAGGTCGAATTGTCAGTGTTACTCCTAATACTAGCTTGGTGCTATTAGCCAGCGATCCTACGAGTCAATTGGGTGTAGGAATTACTCGCAGTCGCAATATGGGTTTTATGCGCGGTAAAGGCGGAAATCAGGCTGTGATGGAGTTCTTTGATAATGTTCCTAACGTCAAGCCTGGGGATGTGGTTTCAACTTCTTCTTTCAGTCAGTTGTTCCCGGCTGGTTTGCCGGTGGGAAAAGTGGTTTCGGTGGATATGAATAAAACTCCGGCTCCCGAAGCTGTTGTTGAGTTTTCTGCACCGATGAATTCTCTAGAGTGGGCGGTGGTTTACCCCCACTCTAAGGAAGCCGAACAAAAGGCTTCCCAGGGTAAATCTTCTGCACCGTTCCAGGGAGTAAAGCAGCCATGAAGGCTTTATCTCGGATGTCTTCGCGATCGCGCCAATTTCTCAACTTCGCCGTTACATTTGTATCTGTGATGCTGTGCGTACTGATATTACCCACTCGGATGCCAGGCATGGAATTGCTGGGAATTAGCCCGAACTGGCTATTGATTTGGGTGGTAGCTTGGAGTATTAAGCGGAAACGTACAGTTTTCGGAGCTGCTAGCATGGGCCTGGTTTTGGGGTTTCTTCAAGATGCAATGACGGCTCCTTACCCCAGCCACGCTGTGAGTTTAGTTACTGTAGCAGTCTTGACAGTTGTGTTGCTGAAAACTTGGTCGATTCCAGCAGATATTGTGGAGAGAGATCCGATTCCGATCGCCTTAATTGTATTTGGGATGGCGGTAGTAGCGGAAACGGTGATGGGACTGCAATTTCTGGCTATGGGCGATCGAGCTTTGCTAGAAATTTGGAGCGATCACCAGCGAGTGGCTTTGTGTTCTGCTATTCTCAGCAGTCTGTGGGCTCCGGTGATTTATTTTCCCCTCAATCGCTTGTGGGAAATGACCAGGAATTTAGAAAAATCTTAGTCATTAGTCATTAGTCAGTAGTCATTGGTCATTAGTCAACAGTTAATACCAATTTAATGGGTCGTTGCACATATCTCGATCCCCCTCGCATCCCCCTTAAGAAGGGGGACTTTGAGAAGAATCTTGTCCCCCCCTTATTAAGGGGGGTTAGGGGGGATCGAAATTCTATGCAGCCTCATAAAAAATTGGTATAACAGTTAACAGTTAACAGTCAACTTTAGTCAGTCTAATATCGCTTGTTGTGCCAAACCTAGTAAGTGATGAACGGCAATAATCAAGTCGCTAAGAATGAAATTAGGCTGGTGCTTTTGCAGTTGATGGCGGCTGCGAATGCCGCAGGTAACGGCAATTGTGGGTATTCCCAATGCTTGTCCAGCGAGGATATCTGCTTCGGTATCTCCAATCATCCAAGCCGAACCCAAAGATGACTCAAATTCTTCTGCAACTTCAGCCAACAATTCGGTTTTTAAGGCTGTGTAGTTGTGATACGCAGCATCCGACATCTGAGTCCCGCGAATGCTCGTAAACAGTCTGGCTAAACCGTAATTTTGCAATAGTTGAACGGCTTGATTTCTCGGCCGCAGGGTGACTAAAATCAGTCGCACGCCGCGAGAGTGCAGAAGTGCGATCGCCCACTGCACTCCCGGCTGGATGCGATCTAAGTGCAACAAGTCTGGCTGATTGACAATCCGACTCACGCATCCGAGAAAAATGTGAATTTCTTCTCCCCACAAGCCGGAACTTTTGGCTATTTCAGTATCGGGTACTCGGTTTTGTTTCATTTGCCAAAACTGCTGTTTGCTGAGGATTTGGAGGTTGAGGTTGATTCCCCGATCGCGGTACGTCGCTTGAGTGTCGGCTAATCCCTGTTGATAGGTTGTGTAGTAGCGATCGGACACATCGACGATCGGCCCGTCTAAATCGCAAAATACCGTCATCCGAGGGGACGAGTCAGTCTCTGATGGTAGCTTGTACTGAGGGTTTTCGGAGTCCGAGGCAACAGTATTTAACATAAAAGGTTAGTAAATTAAGGATAATAATACATTTCTTCATTTTAGCAAGAAATGTATAAGTTAGAATAGAAAGATTAAAGTAAGATTATTAAAAAAACCTATTTAAATTCAGGATCCTCTTCGAGGGCTGCGCCAACGGGCGATCGGGCATGGAATCGGGCATTAATCTGCCTGCTGACTACTGACTAATGACTTCTTACTTCTTTTTGCGTTTGTGGATGATGGCTGGAGACATTAAACTTTAAACTTAAGTTTTTAACCATTTGTCCTCATATGCTCAAACACAGTGATTTTCCCAGGAATGTAGAGACCAATCGGGTTCAGGTGCTTTCAGAGGCACTACCTTACATTCAACAGTTTGCCGGCCGCACGATTGTCGTCAAATACGGCGGTGCGGCAATGAAGGATGGCCGTCTCAAGGAAAAGGTAATCCGCGACATTGTGTTGCTATCCTGCGTGGGGATGCGCCCGGTTGTGGTTCATGGCGGTGGCCCGGAAATTAATATTTGGCTGGAAAAGCTGGGGATTGAGCCGCAATTTAAGGATGGTTTGAGAGTGACTGATGCGGCGACGATGGAAGTCGTGGAGATGGTTTTGGTGGGAAAGGTAAATAAGGAGATTGTTTCGTTAATCAACCAAGCTGGCGGCAAGGCAGTAGGGTTGTGCGGCATAGATGCTAATCTAATTCAAGCTCGTCCAGATGGTCGGGAAGGAATTGGGTTTGTCGGTGAAGTCAGCGGCGTAAAAGTCAAAATTTTGGAGTCTTTGGTAAACAGCGGATATATTCCGGTGGTGTCCAGCGTGGCGGCGGATGAAAACGGTCAATCTTACAACATTAATGCTGACACGGTGGCTGGGGAAATTGCGGCTGGTTTGGGTGCAGAAAAGTTGATTTTGATGACTGATACTGCTGGAATTTTAGAAGATTATCATAAGCCAGACAGTCTAATTGTGAAGTTAGATATTCAAGAGGCTAGACAGTTAATTGAGTCTGGGATTGTTTCTGGGGGGATGATTCCGAAGGTTAATTGTTGTGTGCGGAGTTTAGCTCAAGGTGTTAAGGCTGCTCATATTATTGATGGTCGCCTGGAACACGCTTTGCTGCAAGAAATCTTCAGCGATTCTGGTATTGGGTCGATGATTGTTGCTTCGGGATATGGTGGGACGAAGTAAAATGTATTGAGGGGCGATCGCACTTTGGGAAAAAAGGGCGATCGTACTGCGGGAAAAAGGGCGATCGAGCTTTGACGAGTCTTCATAGATGCCGACTTGCCTGACTAACGCAAGCTAAAGATTCATCTTAAGGCATTTTTTACCTGTCACTGAAGAGTCTGTACATCAGGATATGCCAGAATTTTTGCATCAGCAGTTAGTAACGGACACGCCCAAATCGTTGCAGTTGCCACAATGATTTGATCTGCTGGATCGCGGTTAAAACCTGTGAGTTTAGTTGACTAGACAATGATGGGAATAGTGAGTTCGAGTAGCTGCACTCCGGGATAAGCCAAAGCTTGTTTTAACCACTCATCAACTGTAACTGACAAAGTAAGTCTTCCCATTTCTACTAATTTAGAAACCTCACAACAAAAAATGATGCTGATTCCTAAACTTTGAGATTGATATTGTTGTATCCAGTCCCGATGTTTCTGAGTCAGTCGTGTGTTATCGTCAACCCACCAAACCCATATATGAGTATCTAGTACAATCATTGTAACACTTCCCAATCTTCCAACGAAACCGCAGGTTCAAAGGGTTCATCATAGCCAATCACTTTGCCGCGTAAAGGATATAGAAAAGTATTTTTCATGGTTTCATTTACCAAATTTAGATAGCTAATGAATTCTCGATATCCATCCAATTCTGTTTGTTCTTCGGAAGTGATATTTGATACTTGTTGTTGAGCAGTTAAAGTTTGAATTCGTTCCTGGGTTTGAATAGAAGCGCTAAATATTAAGAGTCCGTTGACTAACTAAATGCGGACAGAACCTTCGCTGGGTAAACTGTTGGGTAACTGAGGCAGTTTGAGTGAGGGGCAAATTAGCAATCATGGCATTAATTGACTGTATGTGATAGTGCAGAGGTCGATTTATGTAAAACTTTATACCAATACTTTAAGAAAATCGCAGATATATCTAACGAACCTGTAAGAAATTGGCGCAATATTTGCGATCGGCTACAGGAAGCCAGATATAAAACTCAGTCTTCTCCTGAATTTAAACTAAATAATTCTCTACCTACAGAAACATTAGTAAAAATAGTTAATATAGGTTTTAAAGAAAGTACAGTATCAATTGATATTAACATTCGACTAGAACTTCCCTCAACTTCAGAGACTCGAAAAACCGAAGACTTGGATCAAAAAGATTAGATGTGCGATGCCCCGATACTAACTAATCTAACTGAAGGGCGATCGCCCTCAACCACCAATCTCACAGAAAAGCTTTGCCATCTGAAGAACCCCTCAATCAAATGGTATCATTATAATCGAGAACGATCGCTTCACAGTCGAGGCTTAAAAAAGTGAGATTTATCAATCCCAAAACGGATTTTGCCTTTAAAAAAATCTTCGGCGACGAACAAAACAAAGAAATACTCATCAGTTTTCTCAACGCCATCCTCTACCAAGGCAATTCTGCGATCGAATCCTTAGAAATCCTCAATCCTTATCAACCCCCCAAAATTAGAGGATTTAAAGATACTTACTTAGATATTCGAGCCAAGCTGAATAACGAGCAAACAGTCATTATCGAAATGCAGGTATTGAATGTAGAAGGCTTTGAAAAGCGGATTTTGTACAATGCTGCTAAAGCTTATTCAATTCAACTCGATACAGGAGCCGATTATACGCTACTAAATCCGGTAATCGCCCTAACTATTACTGACTTTGAAATGTTTCCCAATCTCGACAAAGTAATTTCCAATTTTATACTCAAAGAAAAAGATTATTTGGTTGATTATCTAATTTATGATATCGAGTTAGTGTTTGTTGAATTACCTAAATTTGGCAAAAAACTAGAGGAATTAGAAACGCTAACTGATAAGTGGATCTATTTTCTGAAAAATGCCAAAAGTTTAGAACTTGTACCGGAACAAATGGGAGAAATTCCGGCTATTCAGAAAGCTTTTGAAGTTGCGAATCGTGCTGATTTAACCCGGGAAGAATTGGAAGATTTAGAACATCAGGAAATTTACATACAAGACCAGCGGAATGCTACTATTAAAGCTGTGAAACAGGCTGTTTCACAGGCTAAGAAAGAAAAAGCGATCGACATTGCCAAAGGACTTCTGGATGTGTTAGACGAAGCAACGATCGCCCAAACAACCGGATTGAGTATTGAGGAAATTCAAAAGTTGAAACAAGCAAGGTAAAAAGCGATCGACTATCCAGAATCCTTCGACACTTGCTCAAAATCTTCAGCATCTTCCGGCAAGCCAGAACCCTCGCTACTCCTCAACCTCGGCGATTCCCCATTACTCTTTCCCTTACCGTAAACTCCAGAATACCTGTCGTCGAAACCCGAATCCCTCAGCGAAATCGCACTTCTTTGACTCGGCGACAATCGATCGCCCCCTCTCCCCCTCCCAGAAATCGGCGGCTTGCGAGTTAAAGTTTTCCAAGCAGCCTGAATCCCAGTCACCACGCTGCGAGTCGTTACCTGCACGTTTTGCGCCTGCTTTTTCGCGCTACCAATACTTCGATCGACCTGTTTGACAACCTCCCCCGCACTTTGCACCCCATCGCTGACATCATCCGTCAACTCGCTAATTTCCAACCCTGTCAACCGAATCGCCTCCAAAGTGGGCGGAAACTCCCGAGAAAGCGTGTCCGCGAGCTTTTCCACGCTGCGCGCGGCCCGCGTCAATGCTTGCACCGCAGGTATCAGAGTCACTAAAACAGCAGTTAAGCTAACTGCTACGAGCAAAATCGACATTCCTAGCCAAAATAGGGGATCGCTCACTTGAATCTGGGATTGGGGGTTTGAAAATTCATCTAATTTTACAGTCAATGTGCGAGGAAATTATTGTGGGATGGGCATCCTGCCCGTCCCAAACAGTAATGAGCGATCGGTGAACACAGATGAGTTAGCGGACGGGAGGGCGCAACGGGGGACTGACTTCGGCTTCAGTTTCCGACAGGGTTTGGCGTTCCCGCTGAGTCGCTTCCAAACCCGCTGCGATCGCCTCTTTGAGTCTAATCAAAGTTTCGTCCCAATTTCGGATTGCAGTTTCAGAAAGTCGATCGGCTTGCAATTGGACGCTAGTCGATAAATCTTCCGCCAACTCTGGCAAAGCATCGGCCGATTTTTTCAATATCTGTCGCGTCTCCTTGCCAGTTCGGGGTGCCATCAGTAACCCAGTCACGGCCCCGATCGCAGAACCCACCAACAAACCGCCAATAAATAATCCTGAACGTTTAGTTGACATTTTTATAACTTCTCTCCATAGATCAATTTTAGGCCGAAAGCCCGATCGCAGCCGTTTGCCAAGCTAGAATCTTGCATTTAAAGCAGATACGGCAGTTTTAGGATAGCTTAATTATCTCAAAGGTCGATCGCGCCTGCGCCAAAGTGTCCGCCCCAAACCCAGTAATCCCAAAAGTTGCTGCACCTGTTGCAGTTGCAATTCCAGTTGTTGATAATTCCGCCGTAATTGGCGGGCACCTTGCTGCCTTTTACCAAAGAAATCGGGCGATTTGCTGAGGACATTGCTGCTGCGGCGTTCCATTGCTGCGATCCGAAATTCAAAACCTGCGATCCTCCGTCTAATTTTCCACACTCTCGCAGCGATATAAAAACAGACCAAAGATATCATTAAATTGATAATTACAACAGCAGTCAGCATCTTTTACTTGTTTTAAACTACTAATATATTCAGCTTTTTATGCCTATTGTATAGGGACACAGTTGGTGTATCTCATTTTGAAAAATATATTCGTAGGGGCGAAGCATTCCGGCAGTAAATCTCTGCTAATCGCTAATAAATTGTCTGCCGGAATGCTTCGCCCTTCCAAAATTTAGATGAACCCGACACAACAATGTTGTGTCCTGATCCATTTTGTAGGGACACAACATTGTTGTGTCCCAATTCATCTGTCCCTATCCATAAAGCGGGTAAAGTTTTAAGCCTGAGACATCGCAGGCAAACAAACCTTAGTACCGCCCAAACCGCAATAACCGTTCGGGTTTTTAGCAAGATACTGCTGATGATAGCTTTCTGCGTAATAAAACTCAGGAGCATCAATGATTTCAGTAGTAATCTTGCCGTAACCAGCAGGCGTCAGAGCTTGCTGGTAAGCATCGCGCGAAGCTTCAGCTAGCTGCATTTGGCTGGCTGAATATGTGTAAATGCCCGATCGATATTGAGTACCCGAATCATTCCCCTGACGCATTCCTTGAGTCGGATTGTGGCTTTCCCAAAAAACTCTTAGCAGCGTTTCATAGCTAACTTTTTTCGGATCGAACACAACTAAAACGACTTCATTATGTCCCGTCATCCCACTACAAACTTCGTTGTAAGTAGGGTTAGGAGTAATCCCCGCCGCGTAGCCAACAGCCGTCGAAAAAACTCCATTTTGCTGCCAAAATTTGCGTTCCGCGCCCCAAAAACAGCCCAAGCCAAACATTGCAGTCTCCATACCCGCTGGAAAGGGAGGTTTGAGCGGGTTGCTGTTAACAAAATGAGTTGCCGGTACAGACATCGACTCTGCTCGTCCCGGCAATGCGTCTTGAGAAGAAGGCAGGCTCGACTTTTTGCCAAATCCAAATAGCGCCATAAGTTTGTGAGAGCGATCTCTGATAAACGTCTTTACTTTACTTAATCATATCAGATTTATACTAAAAATAGTGGCTTTCTTGAAGGTAGAAAGTAAAAGGCAGAAAGCAATTTTTATTTTAGGATGATTTTCAGTGATATTGCTCACTGCAAATCTAGTTTTAAATCACATTATGCCGCTGCTCGCTATCACAAGAAAACACCTAAAATATCACGTATTGTTGAGACATCAATCACGCAAATTTTATAAAAAACAGCCGATATTTAGAACTATGGTGTTGTAGTAGTTATTCAATGAGAATTATGGGGAGTGTGTATAGATGGCCGCTAAACCTTGCAGTAAACCTTTAAAAGCTAATCCGTTTATTACTTACCGCGACCCGATTACAGGCAAATGGATGGTAGTGAATCCTAATTTGCCTAAAGCAGTAGAACAACCACAGCCAGCAGCAGCTTGAGTTGTACTATTAATTCTTACCTAAGAAATTCACTTCAGAACTTATGCAAAAAGTTATATCAAATCCGTTAGTATCGGAATGATATAGAGGACACGGCAGTGCTGTTTCCTCTATATCATTCCGGCTGCGCCGGAATTGATATTATTTGACGCGCTACTTATAGTCGTAAGGTGCACAGTGTGCACCGTAAATAATTAGCACTATACTTTTAAACATTGCTTATCTCTTTTTGTAGTTCCAAATATCGATAAAGATATTCCGAAATTATCCCGTGCAAAAACAAGTCACGTGCTGCATTAAACGGACTGTTTGGTGCTAGGGGATGGCGGTTGATAATTACATGATTCCAGTCGCAATTTCCGGTAATCTCGCTGACGTATAGTCCGAAGTTTTCATCTAGCTGAAGCGACAGCACGGCGCGCGCAAATTCGTCGCTAGTCAGACATAGAGAGTAAAATACTTTAAAAAGCTCGATCGCAGATTCCAGATCCAAAATCCTCAACCACCTGCGCTTGTCAAAATCCATTTCAACTTCTACAGGTTGAATGCTATCATAATTAATCCCCCGTTTTTTAACATTCTGTAACCAGTTAGGATTTGTTAGCATTGCCTGATTATAATCCCAGACAAAGTTATACAGAATTAAGTCGTGTTCCAGAAACGCATTCTCAGCTAAATCGCTCACAGTGCGCGGATAAAGCTGCGACTTTTCTATTTGGGTGTCTGGGCCGTTGTCAATCAAGAAATTAACGATGTTAGAACCGACGCAGATGTGCCGCACAATTAAATAACAAGCTTCTGGCGAGACAAAGTTATTTAGGAAAAATGCAGCCGATCTGTGCATTAAAGTGTAAGCGCTAAATTGAAAGGGCAATAGGCGCTTGACAGTCATAATTAATGCCAGCAACAAGTTAGCAATTACTTTGATCGGGATGAGCAAATAATTGCGAGTCCAGTTTTGCAAATCCTTCATCATGTATGCTTTTGCGACTAAATCGACGGGAATCGATCGATCGCAAAACAGGACATCCCAAACACTCGGATCTCGGCGGTTGTATGGTTTGGTAGTATAAGGGATTTTTTGCTCATCTGGGAGAGTTTTGGTATCTTGTTTTTGCAACTTTTGCATTACCGGATTTCCTCCAATTGCAGTAGATATAAACGAGCAGTGACGCGAGCGGTTTTGACAATGCGGCGGGCGATTTCATCTGTCATCCATTCTGCATTAATCAAATTTTCTAATTTGGCTAAGTGCGACTCATCATTGGCTCCGTGATAAGCTAAAAACGATACTTGTTCGTCTTGCAAACGAAGAGTTTCTTGAATTTGTTTTGCCCACTTTCCGGCTAAGCGATTTCCCAATCCTTCGATGATAAACATACTACCAATTAAATCGACTGGATTTTCCCGCGATGCTTGGTGGAAGATAAAAGCTGAAAGTGCTTCGCTACCAATATTCTTATCATATTCCACAATTTTTGACAACTTGCCGCCGACAGAAACATAATTCCGTTCGAGCATTTGATAATCGCGGTGTTCGTCTTGGGCGTGCGCGATAAAAGTCGATCGCAAACGAAAATCAGTCATGTTAGAAGCAGCGCGAGCAATCCAGCGAGCTCCTTCTACAACTTGCGGGCGGAGATTGCAAAGCAAAGCTTGATAGTCTTCTATTGTAAACTCTCCTCGGTACAATTTGCGGACGATGGGAACGGAACGAATTTCGCGATCGAACTTCAGCCAAACCCAGGCTAACTCTCGCAGCAAATAAGCTTGCGGAGAGTGGTGCATTTCCGGTTTAACATTGGTGAGAGGAGACGCTTGGGGAATTTCAAGGGAGTTAGAAATTTGAGAAATCATCGGTTTATTGGTATTTTCCACAGCAGTTAACATCATGTACGCCGTTGTAAAGCGACCGCTTTCCGGCACGAAACAAAAGATTTTTTGTCCAGGCTGTAACTTGTCAGAATTGAACAGTTCTTCTAACATTAAATAAATCGAAGCGCAGCCTGTATTTCCCCGCGAGTACAAGTTGGTAAACCATTTTTCTTCAGGAATCATGCAGCCTGCTTGTTCCAGAAGTTCCACAATTTGTCCTCGGAAAAAGTGAGACGAATAGTGGCACAGCAGCCAGTCTATTTCCTGCGGACAAACTCTCCCCGATCTAATTAAGCCTAGCCAACCTTCAACGCCTAATTTCATTACATTGTCTAGCAAGCGAATGTTTTGTCGTAAGTCAAAAGCTCCCGCTGTTGCTGCATCGATGTAGGAAGAATAATCCAGCCAGCTTTTAGTTGCTGTTTCGTTTGCCAATCCTGAATACATACAAACTGGATAAGCATTGGCGTGAGAAATTAGCTCAATCCATTCTATTTTTAAACTAATTCCTGTTGCATTGGGATGGTTTTGGAGCAAAAATGCTCCAGCGCCATCGGATAGCATCCAGCGCAAAAATTCTGTATCAAAAGGTAAGGATTTTCCCGCTTGCACTGAAGTTTCTGCTTCAAATTTGGTGCTTTTGAACAAGCGTGAGGGAAATTCGGAAGCGACGGCAATTGCTGTTTGTTTTTTGCCTAGTTCGAGTTGAGATACGGCGTAATTTAAGGCTGTGACTCCGGCACAGCAAACTCCTTGAGTTGAAACTATTTCTAGGGGAGATAATTCGGAAAGTTCCCCGTGTACTGTGCTGGCAAATCCCGGTACTAATAAGTCTGGTAAAGTGGTAGCACAGGCCAATAAGTCGATCGCACTTGGTTCGAGATTGGCTTGGGCGATCGCATCGCGGACGGCCAAAGCTGCCATTTGACTGTTAGAGTATAGTGTTTGCTGCTGTTTGTCGATCGCATAATAGCGCTGTTGAATGCCGTTACTATTGAGAATTCGTTGTCTGACTCTCGAAGGGCGCGAGGCAATTTTGCCGAGATACTCTTCCATCTCATCATTATTAATCGGTGAGCCCGGCAAAAATTTTCCAATCCGATTGATATAAGCGCTGTGCATGGCATAAACCTGTAAGGTTAGTAATTTATTCGCGTTTGCTGTTCGTCTGTTTAAGTTAGCCAAAGACTTCTAAAATTGATTTTGCTTTGGGAAGTAGTGAAGTTGCAAGGAGGAACCAGCTATCTTGTAGAGTCACCCGAAATCAGGTAAGTTGAGCAACACCGACCACAAGCAACATGAAGCAGGGTGAAGTTTTTTCTAAAATTGAGCCAATATATAACTAAAGTTCCTTCGCTGCTTCCCGACTGAAATGGATATTGCAAAACTAGATGCTTGGTATTCTCAATCTCAACGCCGCACGGCGGTTTCGCTGTTGATGAAACGAGTAGGCGTAACTCGCACCAGGGCTGAATGCTTTAGACATCTCCGAAAATAGTCAAAGCCTCTGTGTAGTTAAGCTCTAGGACGTAAATGTAATCATCCTAAATT
>ENA-OFDM01000008-OFDM01000008.1-metagenomes-genome-assembly--contig:-NODE-8-length-74946-cov-10.604799_pt1 | contig 74946 bp, 63 predicted proteins | sample MGYA00153385_OFDM01 | MGnify analysis MGYA00153385
ATCTCGCCGAGTTCCAGACCAGCGACGAACACTTCGCGATTGCCGTCGCGCCGCTTGCGCAGGGCTTCTTCTGGTCCGAGCCTGACGACGGGATCATGATCCAGTTCGTCACCGAGACCGAACTGTTTGCGACCGCGCCGACCGCGCGGCGCCGCCGCAAGCAGGAGGCCGTCAGCGACGTCAATTCGCTGATCAAGGACCTGTCGGAGCTGAAGGTCGGCGACCCGGTCGTGCACTCGAACCACGGCATCGGCCGCTACGTGGGGCTCATCCACATCGACTTGGGAAATGACGATGGCGGCCCGAGCGAATTCTTGCACCTCGAATACGCTGACGCCGCGACGCTCTACGTGCCGGTCGCACAACTGCACTTGATCGCGCGCTACACCGGCGTCAGTGCCGACGAGGCACCGCTGCACCGCCTCGGCTCCGGCCAGTGGGACAAAGCCAAACGCAAGGCCGCCGAGCAGGTTCGCGACACCGCTGCCGAGCTGCTGAACCTCTATGCACGCCGCGCCGCGCGCGAAGGTTTCGCGTTCCGCTTCTCGCCACATGACTACGAAGCCTTCGCGGCGAGTTTCGGCTTCGAGGAGACGCCTGACCAGCAGGCCGCGATCCACGCCGTCATTCAAGACATGGTGTCACCGCAACCGATGGACCGGCTCGTGTGCGGCGATGTCGGCTTCGGTAAGACCGAGGTCGCGCTGCGCGCCGCGTTCATCGCGGTCACCGGCGGCAAGCAGGTCGCGATCCTCGCGCCGACCACGCTGCTGGCCGAACAGCACTACCAGAACATCGCCGACCGCTTCGGCAAGTGGCCGATCAAGGTTGCCGAAATCTCGCGCTTTAGATCCGCGAAGGAAGTGAAGGCGACGATCGAAGGCCTGGCCGACGGCACGGTCGACATCGTCGTCGGCACCCACGCCCTTATCAGCGACAAGGTGCAGTTCAAGCGCCTCGGCCTGCTCGTGATCGACGAGGAACACCGCTTCGGCGTGCGCCACAAGGAGGCGATCAAGGCGATGCGCGCCGAGGTCGATGTGCTCACGCTCACGGCCACGCCGATCCCGCGCACCCTGGGCATGGCGCTCGAAGGCCTGCGCGACCTGAGCGTGATCGCGACCGCGCCGCAGCGGCGCCTGGCGATCAAGACTTTCGTGCGCAGCGAGTCGAGCGGCACGATCCGCGAGGCGATCCTGCGCGAGTTGAAGCGCGGCGGGCAAGTCTACTTTCTGCACAACGAGGTCGAGACCATCAAAGCGCGCTTCGACAAGCTCACCGAACTCGTGCCCGAGGCGCGCATCGCCATTGCGCACGGCCAGATGCCCGAACGCGAACTCGAGCGCGTGATGCGCGATTTCGTCGCGCAGCGCTACAACGTGCTGCTGTGCTCGACCATCATCGAGACCGGCATCGACGTGCCGAGCGCGAACACGATCGTGATGAGCCGCGCCGACAAGTTCGGCCTCGCGCAACTGCACCAGCTGCGCGGGCGCGTTGGCCGCTCGCACCACCAAGCCTATGCGTACCTGATGGTGCCGGATGTCGAAGGGCTGACGAAGGCGGCCTCGATGCGACTGGAGGCGATCCAGAGCATGGAGGAGCTCGGTTCGGGTTTCTACCTCGCGATGCACGACCTCGAGATTCGCGGCGCCGGCGAGGTGCTGGGCGACAACCAAAGCGGCAACATGATGGAGGTCGGTTTCCAGCTTTACAACGAGATGCTGGCCGAAGCGGTGCGCTCGCTGAAGCTGGGCATCGAGCCCGACCTGCTGAGCCCGCTCTCGGCCACGACCGAGATCAACCTGCACGCACCTGCCCTGCTGCCCGACTCCTACTGCGGCGATGTGCATGCGCGCCTCTCGCTGTACAAGCGGCTCGCGTCGGCCAACGCGTCGTCGCAGATCGACACACTGCTCGAAGAGGTCACCGACCGCTTCGGCAAGCTCCCGGCCCAAGGCCAGACCTTGTTCGACGTGCACCGCCTGCGCGTGCTTGCCAAGCCTTTCGGCGTGACGAAGATCGACGCTGGCTCGAAGCTGATGGTGATCAGCTTCCGCCCGAACCCGCCGATCGAGGCGATCCGCATCATCGAGCTGGTGCAGAAGAACCGACACATCAAGCTGGCCGGCAACGACAAGCTGCGCATCGAGCGCGATACGCCCGAGCCGAAAGACCGCGCACAGCTGATCCGTGACGTGCTGCGCGCGCTCGGTACGCCGAAGCAGGCGTTGGCGGCCTGAACTGGTGGCACAGCGTCCACGTCTCCATCGCTCGCCCTGCGCTGAACTAGGTCTGCTCCACGACCTGACACAGGCCCGCGACAAGTTCGATCTGATGCGCTTCGACGCCCCGGGCGCCGTCTCGGCCGGCATCGACCGGTATCCGCCGACCAGCCTCGCCGAGTTGGTGACGATGTTCCGTGAGTACCAGGCGGGGTCGGCTTGACAGCGCCTGCTGAGCCGTAAACACTGCCGGGCATGAAAACCACGTTCGACCTGTCCGACCCGTTGCTCAGGCGTGCCAAGGCCGTTGCCGCCGAGCAAGGCCGGCCACTGCGCGACCTGATCGTCGAGGCGATCACCGAGAAGCTCGGCGCGCCGCAGCGGGGTGTGCCTGTGCGGCGCAGCGAGCCCCTGGCGCATGAATGGCATGGGTACCTCGCCACGCTGAAGCACCAGCCCGATGGCAGCTACATCAACCCCAATGGCATCGACGACCTCAGTTACTTCGACGATCTGGACGACATCCGCGCCAGCCGGCTGAAAGCCCAGGCTCGCCTTTTTCCTGCGCCGAAACGCACTGTGCGCAAGCCGAGCGGCAAGGCCTGACCTTGGTGCTGCTGGACACCAACGTGCTGAGCGAGGTGCTGCACAGGCAGCCCTCGCTTGCCGTGATGAAGGCGCTGCATGCGCTGCGGCCCGAGCAGCGCTACGTGTCCGAAGTCACGCGCTATGAACTGCGTGTCGGCGCCGCCCTTCGCGACGGCGCGGGCCAGCTGTGGCAACGCACCCAGCAGCAGGTGCTGTCGCTGGTGCAACGGTTGCCCTTCGATGCGCGCGCGGCAATGGCTGCTGCCGACATCGGCGCTGCGCTGCGCCGACGCGGTGAGCCGGTGGAGGAGACCGACTTGTTCATTGCGGCCACAGCCGTGGTTCACGGCTTCAGCGTGTCCACCCGCAACGTGCGCCACTTCGAACGCGTGCCCCGTTTGATGGTCGAAAACTGGTTTGAAAACGCAGAACGCATGGGTCAGCACCTGGTCCTGCGCGTCATCGACATTTTCGGCAACGACACGATGACGATCGTGTCGGTGAACGTGAGGTGATGCGCGTGACTGCCCGCGAATTCTTACCCGGCCTGTTCGTGCGCGGCTTCACGCCGCCTGTGCGATTAAGCGACTACAAACTCATCGCGTTCGACATGGATTCGACGCTGATCAACATCGAGTGCGTCGACGAGATTGCCGCGGCGGCAGGTCGCAGGGCCGAGGTCGCGGCGATCACCGAGGCGGCGATGCGCGGCGAGATCGTCGACTACAAGGAAAGCCTGCGCCGCCGCCTCGCGCTGTTGCGCGGCGTGCCCGAGGCGGCGTTGCACGAGGTCTACGCGAACCACCTGCAGCTCAACCCCGGTGTCGAGAACTTCGTGCAGGCCTGCCAGGCAGCGGGCCTGAAGACGCTGCTGGCGTCGGGTGGCTTCACGTTCTTCAGCGACCGCGTGCGCACACGGCTCCGCCTCGATTTCGCGCGCGCCAACCTGCTCGAGATCGAGCACGGCACGCTCACCGGCCGCCTGATCGACCGGCCCTGGGGCGACATCGTCGATGGCGCCGAGAAGCGGCGCGTGGTGCTTGAAGTCTGCGAGCTGATGGGCATCGCGCCCGAACAGGCAATCGCGGTCGGTGACGGCGCGAACGATTTGCCGATGATGGGCGCAGTGGGCTTGAGCATCGCCTACCACCCGAAGCCGGCGGTACTCGAGCAAGCGATGCTGTCGATCACGAGCGGCGGCATGGACCGCGCGCTCGAAGCCTTCGGCGGCTGAGCGTCAGCGCGTCGGCCCGGCGCATTGCAGCCTCGCCGTCAAGCGGGCGATGCCGGCATCACGACGATGCCATCTTCATCGGCCACCAGCCACTCGCCCGGCAACACCCACACGCCTTGCACCTGCACCGGCACGTCGCGCTCGCCTTGTTGACGACGTTCGGTGGGCATCGGCATCAACGCGAGCGCGCGGATGCCGACATCGCATTCGATCAGCTCGGCGCTGTCACGCACACAGCCGTCGACGACCAGTCCGGCCCAGCCGTTCATCGCCGCGGCCGCCGCGATGTTGCCGCCGACCAGCGCGCGCCGCAGCGAGCCGCCGCCGTCGACCACGAGCACGCGGCCGTGGCCGGGCTCTTCGAGCGCAGCCTTGACGAAGGTGTTGTCCTCGAAGCACTTGACGGTCGCGACCGTGCCGGCGAATCGCGAGCGTTTTCCGAACGAACGGAAAACCGGCGGCAGCACGTGAAAGCGGCCGTCGAGGTCGGCCTTGTATTTGTCGCAGAGGTCTCCGGTGACGAGGTCTGAAGGCGTGCTCATGCGTTGGTCACTTTCTTGATCGGGGGTTTCACGTTGCCCGCGAGTGGCGGCAGCATCGGCTGGTGTTCGCGTGCGGGATTCAAAATGATCGAGGTCGCGGTCTCGGTCAACAGGCAGAACTTGGTGACGACGGCGTCGAGGTGGCTCACGTCGATCACGGCGATCTCGAGCACCCAGCTGTCTTCACCGGTCACGTTGTAAGCGTTGATGCATTCGGGTGTTTGCTGCACCAGCTTGATCATGCGCGCATAGTCGCATCGGGCCACGCGGATGATGGCGCGGATGCCGTAGCCGAGCTTGGCCAGGTTCACGGTCGCGCGGTAGCCGGTGATCACGCCGGCGGCTTCGAGCTTGCGCACCCGTTCGGTCACCGCCGGCTGGCTCAGGTGCACGCGCCGGCCGAGCTCGGCCATCGTCAAACGCGCATCGGCCTGCAGCTCCGCGAGGATGCGGGTGTCGTGACCATCGAGTTCGGGGTTGAAGGTCGAAGCCATGAATCTCCTTTGAATTCACGGCATTGTGCGGCTGGAAGGTCGAGTCACCCATGGCCTGCTTGCTGCGGCCTTCATACGATGCATGCCATGAACACCCTCGCCTTGCCCGATTCACGCACCGGTTCGCCGCTCGGCCTGTCACCGCTGCTGCTGCTTTGCTTGGCCGCCACGTGGCTGGTTTGGGGCTCGACTTACCTTGCGATCAAGCTCGCGTTGCCGAGCTTTCCACCGTTCTTTCAGATGGGCACGAGGTTCTTGTTGGCAGGCGTGGTGCTGATGGCATGGGCGCGATGGCGCGGCGCCACTTGGCCCGATCGCCGGCAGTGGCGCAACGCGCTCGTTGTCGGCACCTTGATGCTCGGCGGCGGCATGGGCGGCACGGCGTTCGCCGAGGTGTCGGTCGGCTCCGGCCTGGTGGTCGCGTTCATCGCGGTCGTGCCGCTGATGATCGCTGCGCTCAATTTGTTCTGGGGCGTCAAGCCGCGTCGCGCCGAGGTGGCCGGCATCGCACTCGGCCTCACGGGCGTGCTGATGCTGACGCAAGGCGCAGGATTCCAGGCTTCGCCCGCCGGGCTCGCGGCAATCGCGATCGCGTGCGCGACCTGGTCGCTCGGCAGCGTGCTGAGCCAGCGCGCGCTGCCGCTCGCACCGGGCGCGACCGGCTTCGCGAGCGAGATGCTGTGCGGCGGCGCGGTGTTGATGATCATGTCGGCGCTGCACGGTGAAACCTTCGCCTGGCCGCCGCAGCCGATCGCGGCCGCCGCGTGGCTGTACCTCGTCGTGTTCGGCTCGCTGATCGCGTTCAACGCCTACATGCTGTTGCTCGAGCGCGCGCCGGCCGGGCTGGCGTCAAGCTACACCTTCGTCAACCCGGTGATCGCGATGCTGCTCGGCGTGGCCTTTGCCGGCGAGCACGTCAGCGGCTTCGAGTGGGCTGCAGTCAGCGTGGTGCTGGCGGGCGTGTTGCTGTTGCTGTGGCGCCGCGCGGTGTGAGGCGCATCGGCCCACGCCGGTTGCGCGACCCGCCCCTCAAAGCCTTGCGGCGGCGGCGCGCCGGATCGCGGTCAGCGTCGCGCGCGAGGTGCTGACATCGGCATCGAGCTTCACGTGAATCAATGTGGGCTTGTCAGCCGCGAGCGCGGCGGTGAACGCAGGTGCGAACTGCGCGGTCGCGTCGACCAAACTCGCGGCCCAGCCATGGGCGCGCGCGAGCGCGGCGAAATCGGGGTTGAACAGGTCGCTGCCGCTGACCCGGCCCGGGTACTCGCGTTCCTGGTGCATGCGGATCGTGCCGTAAGTGCCGTTGTCGACGACGACCACGATCAGCTTGCCGACGCCTGTGCCGGCGCCGTAGCCGGTCGCGGTGGCAAGTTCTTGGCCGGTCATCAAAAAGTCGCCGTCACCAGCGATGTTGATCACGGTTCGGTGGGGGTACAACAGCGATGCTGCCACGGCAGCGGGCACGCCGTAACCCATCGCCCCCGAGGTCGGCGCGAGCTGCGTGCGGCCGTGTTTTTGCAGGCCGGGGTAACGGAAGAATCGATGCAGCCAGCCGCTGTAGTTGCCGGCGCCGTTGGTGAGCACGCTGTCGGCGGGCGCGAGGCATTGGATCGTTTTGACGAGCTCGGCCATGTCGAGCGGCTCGACTGGTGTCGACCCATGATTCGCCTCGTAATCGGCATGCGCACTCGTGGTCCATGCGTCCCACGCTAACGCCTGCGGCGCCGACAAGCCTTCGAGCGCTTTCGCTGCGCAAGCCATCGCCGATTGCAGCATCAGGTCGGCCGCGTAGACGCGGCCGAGTTCCTCCGGCCCCGCGTGGATGTGGATCAGTTTTTGCGTTGGACGCGGCACCTTCAAAAGCGTGTAGCCACCGGTCGTCATCTCGCCCAGCCGCGCACCGACGGCGAGGATCAAGTCGGCCTCGGCGAGGCGCGCGCCGAGCTTCGGGTTGATGCCGATGCCGACATCGCCGGAATAGTTCGGGTGGCCGTTGTCGAACAAATCTTGGCGGCGGAAGACGCAGCCCACCGGCAAGTTCCAGTTCTCGGCAAAGCGCCGCATCGCGTCGCACGCAGCCGCATCCCAGCCGCTGCCGCCGACGATCACGAACGGCCGCTCGGCTGCCAGCAGCATCGTGCGCACCTCGCGCAGCGCACCCGGTGCGGGCCACGCGAGCGCGGGCTCGACGCGCGGCAACACCGGAGCTTCGCCGGGCGAGACCAGCGCCGTCAGCATGTCTTCCGGCAGCACCAGCACGACCGGCCCGGGCCGGCCCTGCATCGCGACGTGGAAGGCGCGCGCGACGTACTCGGGCAGCCGTGCCGCGTCGTGCACCTCGCCGACCCACTTCGCGAAACCGAGCGTGCCGGGGCCGAACACCTGGCGGTAATCGAGCTCCTGAAACGCTTCGCGGTCGCGCTGGTCGCTCGCGACCTGGCCGATGAACAGAATCATCGGTGTGCTGTCCTGAAACGCGGTGTGCAGGCCGATGCTGGCGTTGGTCGCGCCCGGCCCGCGTGTCACGAAACAGATGCCCGGCCGGCCGCTCAACTTGCCTTGCGCCTCGGCCATGAAGGCGGCGCCGCCTTCGTGTCGGCAGGCGATGAAGCGAATCACGTCGCGATGCTCGTAGAAGCCGTCGAGCACCGCCAGGTAGCTCTCGCCCGGCACGCCGAACACGGTGTCGATGCCTTGCGCGATCAGGGCTTCGACGAGCAGGTGCCCGGCGGGGCGTGCGGCGTTGGCAAGCGTCATGAAGCCGGCGCGGTCGCCAGATCCGTTTGCCGCGCCTTGCCCACGTTGAACGCGTTGACGATCAGCACGCCCTGCAGGATCGCGATGCCGAGCCACACGCCCTTGGGCTGGCCCAGGTCCATCAGCGTGCCGAACAGCAGCGGTGCGATCGCCTGCCCGATGTCGAGCCCGGAGTAGACGACGCCGTAGACGCGGCCGGTCGCGTTCGGTGGCGAAGCGCGTTTGACGATCAGGTCACGCGACGGCCCGGCGATGCCCGCGCCGAAGCCCATCGCGCCGAACAGCACTGGCACGGCGTAGGCCGGGATGTCGGCAAAACCGATCGTCAACGCGATGACCGCGGCCATGCCGAAGCCGGCGCCGATGATGCGTTCGCAGCGCGCCGGGTCGGCCACTAGAAAGCCGCCGACCACCATGCCGGCGGCGCTGCAGACCATGTAGACGGTCAGGCATATCGCGGCGCGATCGAGCGGCACGGCGTGCAGCAGGCGCGCGGCCTCGGGCGCGAAGAGCTGCACGCCGCTGAGCGCTGCGGCATAGAACAAAAAGAAGCCGAAGCACATCCACACGGCCGGCAATTTCATGAACGCGAAGCTGTGCTCGAGCGGCGCGGCCGCCGTGGCCTTCGCTGGCGGCAGACGATCGAGTGCGAGCTGCGCGCGGTTGACCCACAGCAGCGCGAGCACCGCGAACGCGAGCACGCCGGCGCACATCAATGCCACGCGCCAGCCATAGGCCATCGTCAGCGGCACCAGCATCGCCGGCGCGAGCGCCCAGCCGAGGCTGCCGGTGATGCCGTGCACGCTGAAGGCGTGGCCGAGGCGCGACGGGTGAACCTTGCGGTTGAGCAGCGTGTAGTCGACCGGATGGAACACGCCGTTGCCGGTGCCCGCGACGACCGCGAACACCGCGAGCATCGCGTAGCTGTGGCTGGCCGCGAAGCCGAACGCCGCCGCGCCCAGCAGCGTCAACCCGCCGAACAGCACCGGCCGCGGCCCGAAGCGGTCGACGACGAAGCCCGACGACGCTTGCACAAGGCACGAGACGACGAAGAAGATCGTCATCAGCAACCCGAGCTCGGCGTAGCTCACGACGAACTCTTCCTTCAGCCACGGGAACAACGGCGCGAGCAACAGCTGGCTGAAGTGGCTGACGAGGTGAGCGATGCCGACGAGGCCGATCAATTGCACGTCTTCTCGGGCGGGTTGGATCGGTGGCGGGCGGGCGGTGAGCGAAGTCATGGCGACATGCATCGAGACGATGCAGGATTCTAGGCATCGCGAACCTGTCCGAATGACGACCTGCAACATCGGTTGCAGGTTTTTGAAAGACGAAGGGCTGTGCGCGCAATCGCGACACCCGTAGACTGCGCCACAGACCTCGGCTGCCCGTTCGGAGACTTCCATGCTCACATCGCTGTTCGGTGACCTGGCCCCTTCCAACGGCCGCAAACCCGCCGCGGGTGACGCCAATGACCCGGGCGATGCCGGCTTCGCGGCCACCGCAATCATGGAATCCGTGGCCACCGAGGTCAACGCGCGCGGCCAGATGGTCGACCGCCATTCGCACGAGCTCGTCGTCACGGGCTCGCCGGCACAGGCGATTCGCGAGCACTTCGCCAATACCCGATCCGACCTCGACACCGCAAGCTCGCTGATCGCCATGCTCGACCCGGCTGGCGTGTGGGCCTCGGCGGTCATCAAGGCGCTCTCGGATGCCGGCGGTCGCCCGATCGAGCGCCTGCACTTGCGCGAGCACGCCACCTTGCGCACGCTCGCCACGATCGAGCGCACGACCCTCGTTCGCCGCGACGAAGACACGCTGCGCGTCTATCACGCCGATGTGCGTGCCCCTGGCAGCGAGAACGCCGAGATCCCTGTCGCGCTGATGGAACGCAGCCAGATGACGACCGTCATCATCGGCCCGCTGCAACCCCACGCGATCGATGCGCTGCTCGCCGCGCTGCACGCCGCGGCCATGCTGCCCACCTGGCGCTGCCCGAACCTGCTGTTCATGCTGCCGCCGAACGCGGTCTGGATCGCCAACAAGGTCAGCGCCATCGCCTGGCCCGGCCGCCTGCATGTGCACATGCTCAGCGAGTCGATGAGCGGCGCGTCGTCGGTCTGGAACGCGATGCTCGGCATGTGGGACCAGGTCAAGGCGCAGCCGGGCTGGGGCATGAGCGCGAGCGGGCTGCCGATCATCGCGAATGCGTTGGCGACCCCGTTCGACGAGTCGGGCAGCACCGAGCCCGCACCGCAGATCGCGGCGACCTCGTTGGCTCCGCGCCCGTTGATGCGCGCCACCCACGGCGCACTCGACCCCGCGCACGCACGTGCAGCGCTCGCGGGCATGCTCGCGATGGAGGGCTTGCTCGGCTGCGCCATCGTCGATTCGACTACCGGCCTGGTGCTGGCGCGCGAGACGCGCCCTGAAATTACTGTCGACATGGACCTCGCCGCAGCCGCGTGTGCCCAGGTGATGCGCGCGCATCGGCATGCGGCTCGCAGCATGGGCTTGGGCGAGCAGGTCGACGAGGTGATGACGAGCGCCGGGCCGCGCCAACAGGTCATGCGCACCGTGTCGCGGCAGCCTGATTTGTTTTTGGTGGCGCTGCTCGACAAGCACCGCACCAACCTCGCGTTGGTGCGCTTTCGTTTGATGGAGATCGAGCGCGGCTTGTTGTAACCCGCTGCGCTTCTTCGGCTCAGCGCGCCGCGTCGACGCCTTTGTTCGCCAACGCATCGGCGCGCTCGTTGCCCGGGTCGCCGGAGTGACCCTTGACCCAGCGCCATTCCACCTGATGCAGGTTGCGCAGCGCATCGAGGCGCTGCCACAGCTCGGTGTTCTTCACGGGCTTCTTGTCGGCGGTTTTCCAGCCGCGCTGCTTCCAGCCGTGAATCCACTCGGTGATGCCTTTGCGCACGTATTCGCTGTCGGTGTGCACGGTGACGTCACAGGTTTTCTTGAGCGAATGCAACGCCTCGATCACCGCGGTGAGCTCCATGCGGTTGTTGGTCGTCAGTAACTCGCCGCCGAACAACTCCTTCGAGTGCTCGCCGGTGCGCAGCCACGCACCCCAACCGCCGCGGCCGGGGTTGCCCTTGCAGGCGCCGTCCGTGTAGATCACGACGTGCGGGCGCTGGATCGATGGTGTGCCGGGGGCGGGGTCGAGCGTTGGGTCGGTAGCGGTCATGGGCGAGGCGAATTCGAAACTTGATTGTGGTGGCTCGTTGCGACGACGGGCGCTGGCGCGGCCTTCGGCGTGGCGCGCTGCGCACGCACCATGCCGACCAGGCGCATGCCGCGCACGCGTTTGACCGCGACGACGAAATACACAGCACCGAAGACCGGCCACCAACGCTCGCCCACGCGCTCCATCCACGCGAAACGCGTCAGCCACTTCATCGATGCGACCGGCATGCGGTAGCAGCCGAAGCGCCCGGCCTCGACCTCGAAGCTGAGCAGCCGCAGCCAGTCGCGCAGCCGCCGGTAGCGCAAAAACTCGCCCGCGCTCGGCAAATACAAGTCGACCGACGAGTTCGGCGCGAGCCGCCTGCGCCAGCGCCCGAAGTTTTGGCGCAGCCCCCACAAGCTGGTCGGGTTGAAGCCGACGATCACGACGCGACCCTCGGGCACCAGCACACGCTCGACCTCGCGCAGCGCAAGGTGCGGGTCGCGCGCGAGTTCGAGCGCATGCGGCAACACGACCAGATCAAGGCTGTTGCTGTCGAACGGCAGCGAATCGAAATCGCAGTGCAGCGCGATCGCCGCCCGCGGCGCGGCCACGCGTTCACCTTGTAAAGATTCGGAACCGGAAGGGCCCGTGCGTGCTCCCTTGGTCGGTGCCTGCGGGTGCTCGCTCGCCAGCCAGCGGTGCGGCATGCGGTTCGCGCGCAGTGCGTCGAGTTCGGGCAAGCCGAGTTGCAGCGCGTGGAAACCAAATAGATCGGCCACGGCCTTGTCGAGATAAGTCTGTTCCCACTGCAGCACATAAGCGCCTGCCGGGGTCTTCAGCCAATCGGTCAAACCTATAATTACGCGTCCTGCCATGAACCTGATTGCCCTGCCTGCCTTTACCGACAACTACATCTGGATGCTCCACGATGGCCGCCAAGCCGTTGTCGTCGATCCGGGTGAATCGGCGCCTGTGATCGCCGCACTCGATGAACGGCAACTGGTGCTTGCGGCAATTCTAGTGACCCACCACCACGCCGATCACGTCGGCGGCGTCGACGATCTGCGCAGTCGCCTGCAGGGCGCCGTGTACGGCCCGAAACGCGAGCGCATGCCGCAGCCTTGCGTGCCGCTGGTCGGCGGCGATGCGGTCACGGTGCTCGGCATGCGCTTCGATGTCATCGAGGTGCCCGGCCACACCAGCGGGCACATCGCGTACTTCCATGCAGCCGGGGACGGCGCCGAGGCGCCGATTCTTTTTTGCGGCGACACGCTGTTTTCGGGCGGCTGCGGCCGGCTGTTCGAGGGCACGCCGGCGCAAATGCACACCTCGCTCGGGCGCTTGGCAGCCCTGCCCGGCGACACGCGCGTTTGCTGTGCGCACGAGTACACGCTGGCGAATTTGAAGTTCGCGCAAGCGGTCGAGCCGGTCAACACCGAATTGGCCGCGTACACCGACTGGTGCCGCGCGCAACGCGCCGAAGGCCTTTCGACGCTGCCTTCGTCGATCGCGCGCGAGCGCCAAGTCAACCCCTTCATGCGCTGTGACGAGCCCACGGTCGCCCACAGCGCCCGCGCTCACGGCGCCGATTCCGACGAACCCGTGGCGGTCCTGGCCGCCCTTCGACAATGGAAGAACGATTTCCGATGACGTCATTCACGCGAGGCCGGCTGGGCCGAGTTTTCTCCACCCACTTGCTTATGCTGCCGCTGCTGCTGATCGCAGCCTGTGCCACGCCCAGTGGCGTCGTTCCGCCTGCCACGACTGCACAGAACATCGCCCTGCCCGATGCGGCAGCGTCGGCGCCTGTCGTACCCCCGCAAGCGGCCGCGAGTGCCGCGCCGGTCGAGCCCGAGGTCGCGACCGCACCGGTGCCGGTCGACCCCCTGCGCCCCGATGTGCGCCTCGACCTGAACGACCGCGCCGCGCAAACCGACCTGTGGGTGCGCGTGCGCCAAGGCTTCAAGATGCCCGACCTCGACACCGACCTCGTGCGCAATCGCGAGCAGTGGTACGCCACGCGCCCCGACTACGTGCAGCGCATGACCGAGCGCGGCGGCCGCTACATGTTCCACATCGTCGAAGAGCTCGATCGCCGCAACATGCCGACCGAACTCGCGTTGTTGCCGTTCATCGAAAGCGCGTTCAACCCGCAGGCGATCTCGAGCGCACGCGCCTCGGGCATGTGGCAGTTCATGGCCGGCACCGGCCGCGACTATGCGCTCAAGCAAAACGTGTTTCGCGACGACCGCCGCGACGTGCTGCAGTCGACCCGCGCCGCGCTCGACTACCTGCAAAAACTCTACGGCATGTTCGGCGACTGGCACCTCGCGCTGGCCGCCTACAACTGGGGCGAAGGCAGCGTGCAGCGCGCGATCGCAAAGAACCAGAGGCTCGGCCTGCCGACCGATTACGTCTCGCTGAAGATGCCGAACGAGACCCAGTATTACGTGCCGAAGCTGCAGGCCGTGAAGAACATCGTCGCGCGCCCGGCCGACTTCGGCCTGACGCTGCCGCCGCTGCGCAATCACCCGTACTTTCTGAGCGTGCCGATCGAGCGCGACATGGACGTGGCCGTCGCCGTCAAGCTCGCCGGCATGCCGCTCGAGGAGTTCCAGTTCCTCAATCCGCAGATGAACAAACCGGTGATCCTTGCGGCCGGCACACCGCAGGTGCTGCTGCCGTACGACAACGCGAACCACTTCGTCCGCGAGCTGCCGCTGCACCGCGGCCCGCTAGCGAGTTGGACGGCCTGGGTCGTGCCCAAGACCGTGCGCCCGGGCGAGGCCGCGAAACAGGTCGGCATGAGCGAAGAGCAGCTGCGCGAGGTCAACCGCATCCCACCGCACATGCTGGTCAAAGCCGGCTCGACTTTGCTGGTGCCGCGTGGCGAGCGGCGTCAGGCCGATGTCACGATCGAGGTTGCCGACAACGCGACGATGTCGCTCGCGCCCGACGCGCCGCCGCTGCGAAAGATGTCACTCAAGGCGGGGCGCAAGGAGAGCGTGGCCAGCATCGCGAAGCGCTACCGGGTCAGCGCGACGCAAGTGGCGCAATGGAACAGCGTGAGCGCCGGCGCCAGCTTCAAGCCCGGTCAGACGGTCGTCGTCTACGTCGCGAACAAGGCGAAGGCAACGCGCGTTGCCGAAACAAATAGCAGCCGCAGTGCCAAGGCCTCGCGGATTGCAGCGCGCAGCGCCAAACCCTCGGGGCCGCCGTCGACGCGCACGGCAGCCGTCAAGCGCAAAGGCCACGAGAGGCTGGCCCGAAACGGCAACTGAGTGGGTCGGTTCGGGCGGCGTTCAGCCGGCCCGGCGCTGCGGGCGATCTGCGCCGGTTATTCAGCGCCGGTCTATCAGCGCGTGAGCAATCGTGCCGAGGTCGACGTATTCGAGCTCACTGCCGATCGGCACGCCTCGCGCCAGCCGCGTGACCCGCAACCCGCGCGCCTTCAACGCCTCGGTCAGCACATGCGCGGTCGCTTCGCCTTCGGCAGTGAAGTTGGTCGCGATGATCACTTCTTCGGTGTGGCCGTCGGCCGCGCGTTCGATCAACGCGTGCGCGCCGATCGCCTCCGGGCCCACGCCATCGAGCGGGCTGAGCCGGCCCATCAGCACGAAGTACAGGCCGTGGTAGCTGCCGGTGCGCTCGAGCGCCGCCTGGTCGGCCGGCGTTTCGACGACGCAAAGCTGGCGCACATCGCGCGTGCCGTCGAGGCACACGCTGCAGACCGATGACTCGGTGAAGGTGTGGCAGCGCTCGCAATGGCGCACGTTCGCCACCGCCGACTGCAGCGCGAACGCGATGCGCTGTGCGCCTTCACGGTCGTGCTGCAACAGGTGAAAAGCCATGCGCTGCGCCGACTTGACGCCGACGCCGGGCAAGCGCCGCAGCGCCTCGACGAGCGCGTCTACTGAAGGTTCGGCCACGCGCTTTTCGAGCTCAAAAAGGAAACTTCATGCCCGGGGGCATCGGCATGCCGGCGGTCAGCTTGCCCATCTTCTCGGAGCTGACCTCTTCGGCGCGGCGAACGCCGTCGTTGAAGGCGGCGGCCACTAAGTCTTCGAGCATGTCCTTGTCATCGGCGAGCAGGCTCGGGTCGATCGTGATGCGTTTGACGTCGTGCTTGCAGGTCATCACGACCTTCACGAGGCCGGCGCCCGACTGGCCTTCGACCTCCATCAGCGCGAGTTCGTCCTGCGCCTTTTTCATGTTGTCCTGCATTGCCTGGGCCTGCTTCATCAGCCCGGCCAGCTGGTTCTTCATCATCGTCTTGCTCCTCGGAGATTAGTAAGGTTTGACCGACCCCGGCACGATGCGCGCGGTCTTGTATTGCGCCATCAAGGCCTGCACCAGCGGGTCGTCGTGGATGATCTGTTCGGCTTGCGCCTGGCGGTTCGCACGCACGGTGGCGTCACGCTTCGCGGTTGAATCGTCGACGGCGCCGGCCTCGACTTCGAGCAGCACCGCCCGCTGCAGCACCTCGGCGAGCGCGGCCTGCAGCTTCTCGCATGGCGCCGGTGCGCGCAGTGTTTCGCGTTCGACGCGCAAGCGGCAAACGACTGGCGTCGCGTGTTCGTCGAGCACCAGGCATTGCGACTGCATCGCGAGCTCGCGGGCAAATGCGCTGATGCTGCCGGCTGCGTTCAGGCCAGTGACGAGTTCGGCCCAGCGTGCACCGAGCGCGGTCGACGCGCCTTCGACCGGCGTCGCAACATACAGCGGCGGCGAGGGCTCGCGCGCCACGAGCGGCGCCCGCTCGACGGGCGGCGCGCGCGCGAGCACCTCGTCTTCGAACGGCGTTTCGTCCATCCACGGCGGCGGCTGGCTCGCTGCCGCAACCACGCGCACGGCCGGCGCGGCTGCAACGGCGGCTCGCTGCGCGGCCACAGGCGGCACGCTCACGTGCACTGGCGTATCGGCAACCACAGGTGCGAGCGCAGTGCGCGCGGCCACCACGGCGGGCGTGGTCCGGGGCGCGGGTGCCGCAGCTGGCTCGACCGGTCCGCGTGCGACGGCGCCCTCGCCCTTCGGCCGGAACGCGAGCATGCGCAACAGCACCATCACGAGGCCGCTGTATTCATCGGGCGCCAGGCCGAGTTCGGTGCGGCCGTGCAGCGCGATGCTGTAGAGCAACTGCGTCTCGTCGACCGCGATCAGCGCGGCCAGGCGCTGCGCTTCGGGCGCATCGGGGTCATTGGCATCGAGCGCCTCGGGCACGGCTTGCAGCACCGCCATCTGCTGCAGCAGCGCCGCCATTTCTTCGAGCGTGCCGGCCGCCGACAGCCCGAGCCCGCGCAGCGCATCGACCGCGCCGACGAGGGCCGCGCCGTCGGCCGCCGCGATCGCCTCGACGATGCGCACCGCGTGGTCGCGATCGACCGCGCCGAGCATCTGGCGCACGGCTTCTTCATGCAGCGCACCGGCGCCGAACGCGATCGCCTGGTCGGTGAGCGACAGCGCATCGCGCATCGAACCGCGGGCCGCACGCGCCAGCAGGCGCAGTGCGCCGGCGTCGGCGTTTATTTGCTCCTTCGCGAGCACATCGGCGAGGTGCAATTGAACCGTTTGCGGCGCCATCGGCCGCAGGTTGAACTGCAGGCAGCGCGAGAGCACGGTGGGTGGCACTTTCTGCGGGTCGGTCGTCGCGAGTACGAACTTGAGGTACTCAGGCGGCTCCTCCAACGTCTTGAGCATCGCGTTGAATGCGGTTGTGGTCAGCATGTGCACTTCGTCGATCATGTAGACCTTGAAGCGGCCGAGCACCGGCTTGTACACGGCCTGGTCGAGCAACTGCGAGATCTCGTCGACACCGCGGTTCGAGGCCGCATCGAGCTCAACGTAATCGATGAAGCGGCCGGTGTCGATGTCGCGGCAGGCATCGCAAAGGCCGCACGGGTGCGCAGTGATGCCGCCGGTGCCGTTGGGGCCCGTGCAGTTCAGCGACTTTGCGAGGATGCGGGAGATCGTCGTCTTGCCGACGCCACGCGTGCCTGTGAACAGATACGCGTGGTGCAGCCGCTGCTGGGTCAGCGCATTCGCGAGCGCCTGCACCACGTGTTCCTGTCCGACCAGCGCATCAAAATTGGGTGGCCGGTACTTGCGGGCGAGGACGACGTAAGGCATGGCTTCATTCTACGAGGACCGATAATCCTAGTTTCGTCATCAGCCACCTTGCGATGAACCAGACTGCACCGAAAGCAACCCTCAGTTACGAGCAGGCCGGCGTCAATTACGACCTGATCGACCCGCTCAAAGTGACCGCCCAGCGCGCGGCAGCGGCCACCGCCGTGCACCTCGCCACCCACGGTTTTACCGAAGTTGCCGCGTCGCGCGGCGAATCTGCATACGTGGTCGACGTTGGCCCGTTCTACATCGCCAGCATCGTCGAATGCCTGGGCTCGAAGGCGCTCGTGGCCGACGAGATGCATGCGCTCACCGGCAAGAACTACTACGACGGCATCGCGCAAGACACGATCGCGATGGCGATCAACGACCTGATCACGGTCGGCGCGACGCCACTGGTCGTGCAAGCCTACTGGGCGGCGGGCGGCTCAGAGTGGTTTGCCGACGCGCAACGCTCGCAGGCGCTCGTGGCCGGCTGGAAGCGCGCGTGCGATGCCTGCCAGGTCGCATGGGGCGGCGGCGAGACGCCCGCGCTGGCCGGCATCGTCGAAGCCGGCCGCATCGACCTGGCCGCGTCTTGCACTGGCTTGATCAACCCGAAAGCGCGACTCTCGGTCGGCGACAAGCTCTCACCTGGCGACACGATCGTGCTGCTCGCCTCCAGCGGCATCCACGCCAACGGCCTGAGCCTGGCGCGCAAGCTGGTCGAGCGGCTGCCGCAGGGCTACCTGACCGAGGTGTCACCCGGGCTCACCTATGGCGATGCATTGCTCGCGCCGACGCTGCTGTATTCACCCGTTACCGAAGCGCTTTTCAAGGCCGGCATCACGCCGCACTACTGCGCCAACATCACCGGCCACGGCTGGCGCAAGCTGCTGCGCCACCCGGCCGAACACCGCTACCGCATTCACACCGTGCCCGCTGTGACGCCGGTGCTGCAGTTCATCCAGCTGCACGCGCAGCAAGACGACCGCGCGGCTTACAGCACGTTCAACATGGGCGCGGGTTTCGCGATCTTCGTGGCGGCCTCCGACGCGCAGCGCACGGTCGACGTGGCACGCGCGCAGGGGGTCCAGGCCATCATCGCCGGGCAGGTCGAGGCGGGTCCGAAAGAGTTGCTGATCGAGCCGCTGAACATCCGCTTCGGCAACGGCGACCTGCAGCTGCGCTGAAATGGTCCCGCTCATTCGACCGCGCTGGCAGTTGCTGCTCGCGGTCTTGCTCGCCGCGCTGCTGACCGGCTGCGCCGGCGTGCTCCCGAAGGTCGAGCGCGTGCCGTCGACCGCCCGTGTCGCTGCACCCGATGCGCCGCTCGCGGCTGCCGCCCACGCTGCCAACATCCTGCCTGGCGAATCGGGCGTCTGGCCGCTGCTGCAGGCCAGCTACGCGCTCGATGCGCGGCTGGCGATGATCGAGACCGCGCGCACCTCGCTCGACCTGCAGTACTACCTGATCGCAGACGACTCCACCGGCCGCCCGCTGCTGCGTGCGCTGCGCGATGCCGCCACCCGCGGCGTGCGCGTGCGGTTGCTGGTCGACGACCTGTACACGGCCGACCTCTCGACCGCCTGCTGCTCGGCCTGGCGGCCACGGCGAACGTCGAGGTGCGCCTGTTCAACCCGTTCGTGACCGAGCGCGGCTCGTCGGCCCGCCGCCTGCTCGCGCTCGCGCTCGACTTCAAGCGGCTGAACCACCGCATGCACAACAAGCTGTTCATCGCCGACGGCGCAATGGCGATCGTCGGCGGCCGCAACCTCACCGACGAATACTTCTTGCGCGGCTCGCAGAACAACTCCATCCACTTCGACGTGATGCTCACCGGCAGCGCCGTGCCCAAGTTGAACACCTGGTTCGACCTGTACTGGAACAGCACCGCGGTCTATCCCGTCCAGGCGATCGCGCTCGCGGCCGGTGGCGGGCCGGCCACGCCCGAGGTCGACCGCGCGGTCTTCGACGACGTGACCCGCGCCGACCCCAGGCCTGACGTGCCGATGGCGCCCGACTACTTCGGTGCGCCCGCGTTCAGCACCGGCCTGGCGCGGCACACGCTGCAGTTCATCGCCGCGCCGAGCTTCACGTTCGCCGACTCGCCGCGCAAGATCGACCTCGCGAACAACAGCATATCGACCTCCGACACGCTGGCTCATCGCTTCCTGCTGCAGTTCAGCGACACCCGCTCCGAGGCGCTGCTGTTCTCGCCGTATTTCATTCCGCGTGCCGAGGCGCTGGCGCGCATCGAGAAGCTGCGTGCCGATGGCGTGAAGGTCGGCGTTGTCACCAACTCGCTCGCGGTCAGCGACGAGCCGCGTCGACCTGTACGAACTCGGCTTGAACCGACTCAAGCTCGACCGCACGCTCAAGGGCCTGCTCGGCACCTCGACCGGTCGGCTGCACGCGAAGATCGGTTTTCTCGATCGCAAGAGCGTGCTGGTCGGCTCGATGAACCTCGACCCCCGATCGGCCGGCATCAACACCGAAATCGGCGTGCGCATCGAGAGCCCGAGGCTCGCCGAGATGGTGCTCGCGGCATTCAAGATCGACGCGTTCGCGGGTGTTTATCAGGTCAAATTGCGGCCGAACGGCGTCGGCGTGCGCTGGGTCGCGGTCGACGCCGACAGCCCGGAAGAACTCGATGTCGACCCCGACACCACGTTGTGGCAACGCATGCGCGCTTTTACGCTGTCGTTCTTTGTGCCCGAGAGCCAGTTGTAAGGTTGTTGGCACCCAATGCGCACGCGTGGTGAGGTGCCCTAGAATACGGGGGGACGGGCCTCCTCGCATGGAAGCGTGGCCAACCGGGTCAGATCGGGAACGAAGCAGCCCCAACCGTTGTGACCAGTGCCGAGATCAGGCTCGTCAACCTCATCCAGATCAAGCCGCCGCCCGGCTTTTCGCGCTGCTTTCTGCCCGCCTGCGAATTGCTGCAAGCGGTGCCTCGATCACCTCCAGCGGCGGAATGGTTTCTTCCCAGCCGGTGGAGTGAAAGACGCGGTTCGCGCCGAGGTCTGACCATGCCGCACGCCCTCGCCGCAGGCGCTCTTCGCGCCGCGACAGCATGTGGTCGACCAGCAGCCAGGCCGCGAGTGCGCCGACCAATACGAGAACTGCGCTGAGCATGGGGCGCCTCCTTGTGCGTTTCAGATGTTGCGATCGGGCGTCGAATCCATCAGGAATTTACGCCGCGCAGGCTAGGCGGGCACTCCCGCAAATGAAGGTCGGTCGAACCCGGAGCTGCGCTCAAGACACCTGTTTGAACGCCATCACCGCCTGGTTGCGTAAGGTGCGCAGCAGCGACAGTTCCTTCTCACCGAGTTCGATGCCGCCCGGCTGCGCTTTGTCAGCGTAAATTAGCGCGAACGGCGCGCCTTTTATCTGCATTGGCAACAGCAAAAAGGCCGGCGCGTTGACGCTGGCGCGGTACCAGGCCGGCAGGCGCGCGCCGATGTGCGCGACGGTCGCATCCGTGATCAGCGTGTCGGCACCCTTGAGACAGACGGCGGTGAACAAGTCGGAGCCGGCGTTGAGCGGCACCTTGAAGCTCGCGGCAACAGCTTCTGCACCATCGCCCAAACCGAAGCGGCCGGTCAGGGTGTTGGTCTTCGCGTCGCGCAAACAAAAGACGACTCGGCGAAAGCCAAGCGCGCGGTACATGGTCTCCAAGATCATGCGCAACACATCGTTGAGCTTAAAGTTCTCGACCATCGTGTTGGTGATGTCTTGAATGCCTGCGGCGAGCACCTCGCAGGCGTTTTCCAACGCCGTGCGCGGCGCCTGCATCTGCAGCGTGACCGTGGCCTGCAGCGAGTGCGGGACGAGCGAATCGTGCTCGGTGACCGTTGGCTGCGCGTCGCGTGCGGCGGGCGTCGAGAACAGGCGACGTGCCGGCGACTGCGCCGACACCTGCAGGTTCATCGCCTGCGCCATCTGCACCAGTTTTTGCTGCGCCGCCTCGGCGGCGGTCTCGATCTCGGCCACGCTCATGCCGAGTGCACGGGCGTGCCGCTTGGCCACCGCGGCCACGCGCGCTTTCGCATGTGCAGGATCGCTGGCGAGCAAGGTGTCGGTGATCTGGTTGGCGGCCAACGTAAGCCAGCGCAGCTTCTCGACCGCATCGGCCGGCTCGCGTGCCGGCGACTCACCGACCGGCTTGCGCATGCAGCCCTGCAGCGCCGGCGGCAAGCCCCAAATCTTTGCCACGCCCACGCCGAGCGCCTCGAAGCTCAGACCGAGCACGCTGATCGAGGCCGCGTCTTCTGTCGTCGGGATCTGCGCGGCCGCACCGCCCGACAAACTGCCGGCGACGATGCCGCGCACCTGCCGCGCTTCTTCGGGAAAGTAGTACTCGGTCAGCAGCCGGCCCAGGTTCTGAAACATCGCGCCGATGAAGGCTTCTTCGCTGGCGCGCGCCCCTGCGCCCAACTCGCTCGCGAGCATGCCGGCCATCAGCGAGCGCAAGAACTCTTCCTTGAGCTGGTTCGCATGCGCCTTGTCGTGCATGTGTTCGAGCAGCACCAAGCTCATCGCCATGTTGCGGATACCGGCGAACCCGACCAGCGCGACGGCGCGCGAGACCGTGCTGATGTTGCCGCCGGCATTCGAGAAGTGCGCGGTGTTGACCATGCGCAGCAGCTTGTTGGTCAGCGCCACGTCTTTCAGAATTTCGCTCGAGAGGCTCGCCAAACTTTCGTTCTCGGAGTTCGCGACCCGCTGGATGCGTTCGACCGAATCCGAGAGCGCCGGAAAGTCGCTCTTGTGGCGCATGCGGCGCAGCAAGAAATCGAGCGTGCCGTTGTGGCCCGCCGACGGCGCGGTCGCGTCCACCGAGACCGCGGCCGGCGTGAGCCACCCACGCAGCGCGTCGCGCAACGCCGCGGCATTCGGCCAGCGCCGCGCGGGGTCACGCTCAAGCGCACGGCGCAGCACGGCACGCAATGCATCGTCGACCTCCAACGACAGGTTCTCCGGCAGCGCGAGGTCTTCGTTCGCGATGCGGTGCATCGCGCGAAACGGGTCGCGTTCATTGACGAGCTTGTGGCCGCTCAGCATCTCGACCAGCACGACGCCGGCCGAGAACACATCCATCGCTGCGGTCGGCAAGCCGCCTTGCGTGGCCTCGGGCGACATGTAGCCGGGCGTGCCGACCACTTGGTCGTGGTTGCCGGGGTCATCGATTCGCGCGGCGATGCCGAAGTCCATCACCCGCGCACGCCCTGCAACGTCGACCAAGATGTTCGACGGCTTCAGGTCGCGGTGCACGATGCCGGCGCTGTGCGCAGCGTGCAGTGCATCGAGCACACCGAGCATCATTCCGCATGCTTCGACCGCCGGCAGCGCGCCGCGCGATTTGAGGTGGAGGGTGAGCGTCGGGCCTGGCACGTACTCAAACACGAGGTAGGGCTGCGAGCCGTGCATGTCGGCCTCGAACACGGGCACGATGTTCGGGTGGGTCAGGCGGCTCACGCTGCGCGCCTCGCGCAACCACTCGCCCGCCGCGACGGGGTCGGCCGCGGCATCGGCGCGCATCAGCTTGACGGCGACTTCGCGCTCCAGCCGCTTGTCGAAACCCAGCCAGACACTCGCCTGCGCGCCCTCGCCGAGCACGCGCTGCAACTCGAAGCGACCGACGATCATTCGGCCGCCGCGGTCGGCTGCTCGGCTGGGGTTGCCGTCTCTTGCGTCGTCTCTTGCGGCGCATCGCCACGCCGTGCCGCGGGCATCGCCGTGCCCTTGCGCAGCACGTCGCGCGCGGCCTCGAGCGCATCGGTGATGTCGCGCGCGCTGATCATCAGCGCACGTCCGTAGCGTTGTGCGACATGGCCGATCGCCGTCACGGTTCGCGGGCCGGTGTGCAGGCCGACCGCATCGACTGCATCGTTCGCGGCACTCGCGGTCAGGCGCAGCATCTCGGCGTCGGAATCGGGTTTGCGCACGGGGGCCCCGGGCGGCAGGCGGCGCGCCATGTGCATCACGTCGTCGCCGAGGCCCCATTGGCGCGCGACGGCGGCGCCGAGCGACTCGATGTCGATGCCGAGCACCGCGTAGGCCGCGGCTTCTTCGCTCAGGCCCGGTTGGTCGGCCACGCCGGCCTCGCGAGGGCTCGGCTTCATCAGTTGTTCGATCTGCTCGGCTTCATCGGCGAAGTGATAGCCCAACATCAGCCGGCCGAGGTTTTGCAGCACCGCGATCAGGTATACGACCTGCGCGTCGTAGCCTGCCGGGCGCAGCGCCTGAGCCGTGTGGCCGGCCAGCCGCACGCGATCGAGCGTGATCAGCATCGCGGCGGCCTGCGGCGCCGAGAGCGGCCCCGGCCACGCGCGCAGCGTGTTGGCCGCGAGCCGCACGCCGTTGACGCCGATCAAAGAGATGATGCGGCGCAGCGTCAGCACCGGTCCGTTGCCCTGGATCTGGGTGCCCTGCACTTGCGCTGAATTCAGCGTGCGCAGCAGCTCGAAGCTGAGCGCCATGTCGACCAGCACCTGGTCGGCGATCTCGTCGGTGCGCTGGCTTTCCAGGCTCGTAACTTTCGCGACGCGCGCGGCCAGGCCGGGCAGCGCCGGCAGGTGGCCGACCGTGCGAAGCCGGTCGAGCAGCAGCGCGATCGGCCCGCCGCCGTCTTCGGACTGTGCTTCGAGCCAGCCGGTAAGTGCGCCGAGCAAGGTGCGCGTGCTCTGGTAGCGCAACCGTTCCTGCCCCGAGGTGCAGCGGTTCGCGATCGCGCGCAGCGCTTCCGGGATCGGCAGCGGCGTGATCCACGGCAGGCGCACGAGTTCGCGCCCGAGCGGCGCCATGCGGGCCAGCACCAGCGCGGTGTCGGGCTGCTCGAGCGCCGGCTGGCCGGTGAGCAGGTGCTGCAGCAAGACACCGCAGGCCAGAAGATCGCGGGCTGCGGCGACGCGGCGCGCGCGCAATTCGCCCGGGTCCATCGCCATCGCGCGCTCGTTCGACTTGGCGCGAGCCGCCTCCTGCGCGAGCCCGGCTGCCTCGCCCGCCGTCGCGAGTGCCATCAGGCTGACGCCGCCGCGCTCGTTGATCAGCAGGCTGTGAAGCTGCGGGTCGAGGTGCGCGATGCCGGCTTCGTGTGCGAACGCCAGGCCCTGCAGCAAGTCGCAGACCCAGGCGACGACCTCCGCCGGTTTCGGATTCGGGTGTGTGGCGAGCCATTCCTTCAAGGTCAAGCACTGCCCGCGCTCGACCGCGACGAAAGGCCAATGGTCTTGCACACCGACCTCGGCCGCCTGCGCGAGGTTCGGGTGGTTCAGGCGCGCGGCAAGGCGCACCTCGCGCAGCCAGTGGTCGAGCGCCGGCGCATCGGGCGGCTGCACGCGCGGCAGGGTCAGCATCACTTCGGCGGCGCTGCGGGGATCGAAGGCGAGCCAGACCATCGCGCCGGTGCTCTTGCCCAGCAGCCGGCGCAACTCGAAGCGGCCGAACGCGCGGGTCGGGTTGGCGTGGGTCGGCGCGTGGGCCTGGGTGGGATTGGAAGGCAAGGCGCTGGAAGCCATCGGGAGCGTGAAAGAAGTTACCCGATTGAACCCGGCCGAGCTGCGATTCGGTGAGCCGATCAACGGGCGCATCACCCGTCAGATGGCGCGATGGCCGGCGCGGATCAGTCGATCTCGACGACGGCGCCAGCGCCGGTGATGAATGCGCAGCGCACGGCCTCGCCCGGCTGCGCGCGGCGCACGGCGTCGCGGTAGCGCAGCAGCTGGTCGCGGTAGGCGGCAAGTTGCTGCGGGGCGTGCTGCAGCTTGTAGTCGAGCACCCACCAGACCGGCGTGCCCGCGTCGTCGAGCCGCACCAGCCGATCGATGCGCAGAAGCTCGCCGCCGTCGCTGACCGGCACCTCGTTACCCGACCAGCGCAGCTGTGAGCCGTTGAAAAATCGCGCGCAGTCGGGGCCGCGCAGGATCGTCTGCGCGAGCTTCGCGACGGTCGCGGCAGGCGCACCGAATTCGATCGCCGCGGCCTGCGCGAGATCGGCGAGCGCGCTTGTCGACGAGGCCGCAGCGCTCCACTCGAGCACGCGGTGGACGGCCTTGCCGAGGCGCGTGGCAGCGGTGTCGGGGCTGCGCGAGATCGCGGCTTGCAGCGATCCCAATCCGGGCCGATCAGCGAGCTTCAGCACCTTCAGCACCGCCGGTGGCGGCGTCGCTGGCGCAGCATCGGATGCGTCTGCGCCCGCAAAGGGCGCTGCTGCCGCGAGTGGCTCGATCCGATCCCACCACGAGGCACCCGGCGCGCGCCGCGACGGCTCGGTCGCGCTGAAGACCAGCCGCTGCTTCGCGCGCGACATCGCGACGTAGAGCGCGTTCAGCTCTTCGCGCTGGCGCGCCGCGCGTTCGGCATCGAGCAGCGGCGCCAGCGACGGCGGGCACGCGGCCTCGGAGTAGACGAAGGCGCAGCGCAGCGGCTGCTCGGACTCGACCGGCCAATCGATCAGCAGCGTGGCCGTTTCGGTGGTCTTGGGTTCGGGGTCGGCGTCCATCACGAACACGGCTTTGGCTTCGAGGCCTTTGGCGCCGTGCACGGTCAGCAGTTGCACCGCATCGGCATGCGACGGCGCGGCAGCCTTCACGCTGCGCCGTTTGAGCGCACGCACGAAGTTGTACGGCGTGGCGTAGCGCGCGCCGTCGAGCGTCAGCGCCTGCGCCAGCACCGCGTCGATCGTGTCGAGGGCAGCGGCGCGCTGCACCGGCGGCACGGTCGCAGCGACGCGCTCGCGCAGCGCGCCCTCGAACACGATGCGGTCGAGCAGATCGTGCGGCGGCAACGCCAGCGATGCGGCGCGCCAGCACGGCAGCAACTCGCGAGCGCGTTGCAGCGCATGGCTCAGCGGCGGCTCACCTTCGACATCGGGCCGCACCAGCGCGCCCCACCAGTCGCTGGCGAGGTTGCGAATGGGGTTGCCCCGGCCTGCGCGCTCGGCCAGCGCGATCAAGTCGTCGTCGCTCGCGCCGAACAGCGGGCTGCGCAGCGCCTGCGCGAGTGACAACCGATGCCGTGGCGAGACAAGCGCGTCGAGCAGCGCGACCAGATCGCGCGCTTCGGGCGCGTCCATCAGCGCCGCATCTTCGACCGCGGCATACGCGACGTGCACGTGCCGCAGCGCCTGCGCCACCAAGCGCAGCGACTGCCGCTTGCGGCTGAGCACGAAAACGTCGGCCGGCGCCACGCCGCCGACAGTCACCAGTGCGTGGATCGCCTGCGCGACGCGATGCGCCTCCTGCTCGCGCAGCACCTCTTCGGGTTCGTGACGCGGCGTCGTCAGGCTGTCGCGCCAGAGCGGTGGCTCTGCGTCTGCTGTGCCTCGCTCCGCCCGCGGCGGGCGCGGCACGCGAGGCAGCATGAAAACGCCGGCTTGCGCGCCGCTCGACGCGTCGGCCGTGAGTTCGGTCGTGTGGGTGCGAAAGCCGCTGAACTCGCCAGCATGCTGCGCCGGGCCGAACACCTTGTTAACGGCTGCGAGCACCTCGGGCGCATTGCGGCGCGTGTGGTCGCACGCGAGCCTTGAGCCGCCGAGGGCCTCGACGACGAAGCCCTGCGCAGCCTCGAACACGCGCGGTTCGGCGCGCCGAAAACGGTAGATGCTCTGCTTCGGATCGCCGACGATGAAGAGGCCTGGCGGCCGCTGCCCGCTCGCACCGCCACCGGCACCGGCATAGGCCGAGAGCCAGGCGTGCAGCGCGTGCCATTGCAGCGGGCTGGTGTCCTGAAACTCGTCGATCAACACGTGACGGATGCGCGCATCGAGCCGCTCCTGCACCCAGCCCGCGAGCGTGGCGTCGCGCAGCAGTGCGAGGCCGCAGCTCTCGAGGTCGGACATGTCGGCCAGCCCACGGGCGCGCTTGTAAGCCGCGAATTCGACGAGCAGCACGCGCGTGAGCCGCACCATGCGCAGGTGCTCGGTGTGCGCCTCGAGCTGGCGGATTTGCGTGCCGATCGCATCGATCTCGTCTTGCAGGCGCGCCAGTGACTCGACCTTGCCGAGCTGTTTGCGCGGCGTGTTCTTCTCGGTGAACAAGGCCGCCCAGACGCGCTCGAATCGCGCCTGCGAATCGGTCTGTTGGAGCGCGAGCACGAGGCCGGTCGCGGCGTCTTGCGCACGCACGCCACCGAGGCCCAACGCAAGCGCGAGATCGCGCAGCGACGTGTGCCAGACCGCACCGAGCAGCACCTGCGCCGGGTGCTCGCCAGCGCGTTCGAGCATCGGCGGCGGCACGCTGTCTTCGAGCACGCCGGCCGCATCGGCCAGCTCGAACTCGACACGCTTGTGCCAAGCCGCCTGGAACCATTTGCGCACCTGGCTGCGACCGCGGCGGGCAATCAGAGCGGCGTAGTCGGCACGCAATGCCGGGTCGGCCAGCACGGCGGTGTGAAAGCGGCGAAACACCTCGGGGCGGTGATCGTCGAGGTCTTCGATCAGGTCCATGTCTTGTTGCAGGCCGAGCTCGTTGAGCAACTCGATCGGCGCGGCGCGCAGCAGTTGCGAGAACCAGGCGTGGAAGGTGCGCACCTCGACCGGCCGCCCGGCGCGCAGCACGCGCGCATGCAGCGTGGCGAGCTGCGGCGCGAGTTCGCGCGCTTCGTCACGCGGCACGCCTCGCTGCACCAGCGCCTCGATGCGCGCCGCGTCCGTCGCGCCGGGCGCGGCGAACTCGCGCAACCACTCGTTGAGGCGCCCGCGCATCTCGCCGGCGGCTTTGCGCGTGAATGTGATCGCGAGAATCTCGTGCGGCTGCGCGCCGCCGAGCAGCGCGCGCAGGATGCGCGAGACCAGCATCCAGGTCTTGCCGGCACCTGCACAGGCCTCGACGACGACGCTGCGTTGCGGGTCGCATGCCATCGCATAGAACGCTTCGTGGCCGATCGGGAGTCCGTCGGCGAGGTAGGCGGCCGAATGGGTGTCGAGGTTCATGCGTCGGCGTCGGCCCAATGGTCACGCCGGCAGATGCCGCGCGCAGCGCAGTGCTCGCAAGTCGCACCGACGCCGAGCGCGGGCAGGCCGGTGCCGGCGCGAAGGCGGCGCAGGTCGTCGGCAAGGCCTTCGACGAGCGCCGCGGCGCTGTGTTCGACACCTTTGTGCTCGACTTCTTCGAGGCGCTTGCTGCCGTCGAGCGCGAGGTAGCGCGCCGTCAACGGCAGGGTGGTGCGTGAGCGCATCAGCGCGGCGTAGAACGCGAGTTGCGTGTCTTCGAGCGGCTCTCTGACCTTTGCTTTCAAGCTCTCTGCGCTGCCGGTCTTGTAGTCGATCAGCTCGATCGCGGCGCCGCCGCGCCGTTCGTCGATCCGGTCGATGATGCCGCGCAGTTCGGTGCCGCCGAGTTCGTCCCGCGTCAGCACGATCTCGTCTTCGCCACTGAGCCAGCGTGCGCCGTCGGCATCGCGTTCGTGCAGCCACGCGATGTAGCTCGGCGCGAAGCTCTCGAACGACGCGGCGAACGGCAAAAAGTCCGCATCGAAGATGCCCTGGGCCTGCTGGCTGGCGCGGGCCAATGCGAGAAGCTGCGTGACTTCGGCGAATGCATCTGCCGGCGCATTGCGCGCGGTGTGGAACTCGAACAGCACAGCGTGCAACCAGGTGCCGTAGTCGCGCTTTTCGACCTCGCGTTCGAGCTCTTCGTCTTCGCGCAGCTTGAGCATGTTGAGCGCGAAGAAGCGGTACGGGCAGGCGCGCAACGCCTCGCAGGCGCTGGCCGACAACTGCGTCGGCAGCAGCCCGGGCGCACGCGGCGAGCCCATGCGGATCGGTGTGGCGGCGACCTCGATGTCGGTGCGCGGGTCGTGCCACGCGGCGAGCGCCATGCCGCGCGCAGCGAGTGCCATTGACAGCCGCTCGACCAGCGGGCTGTCGGCCAGCGGATCGCCGCCATCGACACGGCGGCGCAGCAGGGTCAGGCGCGGCGCGGCGAGCAGCTGCACGAACGCGAGTGTTTCCGCGCGACGTCGATCGGCAGCCGTCGGCACGCCGAGCGCCGCGGCCTGTGCGTCGCTGAGCAGCGAGACCGATGCGGCCGGCGCGCCGAGGTGTTTGTCGTCGGCGCCCGGCAGCACGACCGCAGCGAACGGCCGCAGCATCGCACCGGCCAGCGGTGTGACGATCACGTCGGGCGCAACGTCGAAGCCCACTGCCGGGCGGAACGTGGCCTGCTCCAGCACGCTGTCGACCCAGTCGCGAAACTCGGACAAGTCCAACACGAGTTGCGCGGCACTTGCGGCCCACGCGGTGGTGTTCGCGCCGGCGTTTGTGTCAGGCAACGCGAGGCGCAATGCGGTGAGCACCTGCGCGCCGGCGTCGTCGGCCTGCAGCGCGGCCATTGCGCCCGATGCATCGAGCGCGGACGACAGCGCTGCGAGCCACGCAACGAGTGGCTGCCGGCGTGTGGCACCGAGCGCGGCAAGCACCGCGGTGGCCGCAGTCAGCAGCCGCGCGGCGGCCGGCTCGAGCGTCAATATTGCTAGAGCGTCGACACGCGCGACCTGTTCGCGCCGGCAAGCCGCTTCGAGCGCACCGAGCGCCGCGTCGTCGTCGGTGCCGGCCTTAAGCCAGTCGAGCAGGTCGTCGGTGCTCGCGTTCGGCCGCGCGGCCTGCAGCAGGCCCATCACCAGCGCGGCCGCGCGGGTGGTTGAAAGTTTCCAGCCGGTCTCGTCGAGCAGCTCGAGCCCGTGTCGATCGAGCAGCGCGCGAACGCGGCGCACCAGCACACGGTCTTGCGCGATCAACGCGACCGGCACCTCACCGCGCTCGACGTGCGCGAGCACCTGCGCGGCCGCGCACTGGGCTTCGTGCTCGAAGGCGTCACAGAGAGCGAACGCGGGACGGCAATGGCTGGGCAGATCGTCGAACTCATCGAGAGCGAGGTCGTCATCGGCGGGGTCGGTGTCGATGACCAGAGAGACCGTTGTCGCCTCGGCCATGAGGCGGACGGTGAGCGCGTCGGCGCCGCCGGCCTGCACCGCAATCCACGCGGCGGGTGGCGGTGCGGTGAACAGGCGATCGGTCGCGGGGGCCGGCGCGAGCGCGGCCCATTCGAGCGCGACACGTGCCAGCAGCCGCTCTGTCGCGCCCGGCCCAGCCGCTGGCGTCAACAGTTCGCGCGCGCTGTCCCAGTGCGACTCGCGCACTGCGAGCGGCAACGCAGCCGCGGCGCGCACCAGCGCTTGCGCAGTCGCGACCAACGCGCGCACGGCTTGCTCGAAGCCTCGCGCGTCGCGTCGCGCCCAGGCAGCCCCCCAGCCTTGCGAGCGCAGCAACGCGGCGGCGCTGAGTGCATCGAGCGTGGGGTCGAAGCTGACTTGCCCGGCTTGCGCTGCCGATGGCGGGCCGAGGCTCGCAGCGAAAGTTTGCGTGGTGTCGATGCGCGGCATCCAACCGCCAGCGCGCGCGAAAGCGCGCCGCGCTTCCGGCAACAACTGCGCGAATGGCACGAGCACCACCGCATCGCGCAACAATACTTTTTGAGCGACCGCCCACGCTGCGACGCGTGCCACGATCGCGCCCCAGCGCTCGCTGTTGTCAGCGGCTTTTTCAGGAGTCAGCCGCACTATTGTTGTCATAGGAAGGAAGAGAGCCGCGAGGGGCAGACGCCCTGCGAGCGCAGGTCCGATGTGTCAAAATCATTGTGCCCTGCCACATCACTCAAGCGGTGCAACCAGAAGGACGAATCATGAGCAGTGAATTGATCAAACACACTTCCGACGCCACGTTCGACAACGATGTGCTGAAGTCCAGCAAGCCGGTGCTGGTCGACTACTGGGCCGAGTGGTGCGGCCCCTGCAAGATGATCGCGCCGATCCTCGATGAAGTGTCGAAGGACTACGACGGTCGTCTGCAAATCGCCAAGATGAACGTCGACGAAAACCGTGATGTGCCCGCGAAGTTCGGTATCCGCGGCATCCCAACGCTAATGCTGTTCAAAGACGGCCAGCTTGCCGCGACCAAGGTCGGTGCTTTGTCAAAGGCCCAGTTGACCGCGTTCCTCGATGGTCACCTATAATTAGAAAAAGTTCGAAGAAAACAACGCTTCACCCAAGGCGCCGCTTTCTTCGACGAAAGATTCGCCACCACGCCTTGAGCGTGGATTCGGCAACAAAAACTCCAGTTTTTTGTTTTCTCGTTCGTCGATTCGAGCGCTTCGGGCCTGTGGCTGCCCGAATGCCCGACCGAACGCCCGGTGACATGGCATCTGCGCCGTCGCCAATCACTCCCAGGGTGTCGAGCCATGCATCTTTCAGAACTCAAGCTGATCCACGTCTCGGAGCTCATCACGATGGGCGAGGCGCTCGAGGTCGAAAACGTCGCCCGCATGCGAAAGCAGGAGCTGATGTTCGCGATCATGAAAAAGCGCGCCAAGGCCGGCGAGCAAGTGTTCGGCGATGGCGTGCTCGAGGTGTTACCCGACGGCTTCGGCTTCCTGCGTTCGCCCGATGCCAGCTACATGGCGAGCACCGACGACATCTATCTCAGCCCGAGCCAGATCCGCCGATTCAACCTGCACACCGGTGACGCGATCGAAGGTGAAGTGCGCGTGCCGAAAGACGGCGAGCGTTATTTCGCACTCGTCAAGGTCGACCGCGTGAACGGTGTGGCGCCCGAGGAGAGCAAGCACAAGGTCATGTTCGAGAACCTGACGCCGCTGTTCCCGAAGGAACAGTTCAAACTCGAACGCGATGTCAAGACCGACGAGAACGTGACCAGCCGCATCATCGACTTGATCGCGCCGATCGGCAAAGGCCAGCGCGCGTTGCTGGTTGCGCAGCCAAAGACCGGCAAGACGGTGATGATGCAGCAGATGGCGCACGCGCTGGTCGCGAACCACCCCGATGTTCACCTGATCGTGTTGCTGGTCGACGAGCGGCCGGAAGAAGTGACCGAGATGGTTCGCACCGTGCGCGGCGAGGTCATCAGCTCGACCTTCGACGAGCCCGCAGCGCGCCACGTGCAGGTCGCCGAGATGGTGATCGAGCGCGCCAAGCGCCTGGTCGAGATGAAGAAGGACGTGGTGATCCTGCTCGACTCGATCACTCGCCTCGCCCGCGCTTACAACAACGTGCTGCCTTCGAGCGGCAAGGTGCTGACCGGCGGCATGGACTCCAACGCGCTACAGCGGCCGAAGCGTTTTTTCGGCGCCGCGCGCAATGTCGAGGAAGGCGGCTCGCTGACCATCATCGGCACCGCACTCGTCGACACCGGCTCCCGCATGGACGAAGTGATCTATGAAGAATTTAAGGGCACCGGCAACTGCGAGATCCATCTCGATCGCCGGATGGCCGAGAAGCGCGTCTACCCGTCGATCCTGCTGAACAAGAGCGGCACGCGACGCGAAGAACTGCTGCTGCAGCCCGAGATCCTGCAAAAAACCTGGATCTTGCGCAAGCTGCTTTATCCGATGGACGAGATCGAGGCGATGGAGTTCATCCTCGAGAAGATGAAGGCGACCAAGAACAACCACGACTTCTTCGACATGATGCGCAGGGGCGGCTGAGCGAGGCTGAGTGCGGCTGCCCAGCTATAATTTGGAGCGTTCCGCAAACCGGAAAGTGCGCCGAATGGTTCGGCGTGGCTCCCGAAATACAGCGCCAAAGCGGCAAACGAATGGCGCAACAAGGATCTCCCATGAAAGAAGGCATTCACCCCACGTACCGCGACATCTGCTTCGTGGACCTGTCGAACGGTTTCAAGTTCGTGACGCGTTCGTGCGCCACCGCCAAGGAAACCATCAAGATGGACGACGGCCGCGAGCTGCCACTGTTCAAGCTGGAAAGCACGAGCGAATCGCACCCGTTCTACACCGGCACGCAAAAAAGCATCGACTCGCTCGGCGGCCGTGTCGAGAAGTTCCGCAACAAGTTTGCGCACCTCAGCACGAAGAAGTAATTGCGTCGGCACACGCCGACACCCAGAAAAGGCAGCCGAGGCTGCCTTTTTTCATGCCCGGGTTGCGGCATCATTCGCGCCTGATGGCCGACCTGCCGCGCCGCTCCCGAACCGCTCCGATTTGAATTCCCCGAACCCTGCCCTCGTCACCCAACGCGCCGCGCAGCGGCTGCCGCGCGTGGCCCTGCTGCTGTTTTGCGCTGCCTATGTGCTGCCGGGTGTCTTCGGGCGCGACCCCTGGAAAAGCGCAGACATTACCGCGTTCGGCTTCATGGCAGGCATCGCGCAAGGCCGCACCCCGTGGCTGGCGCCCACGGTCGGCGGCTTGCCTGCCGATGCCGCGCTGCTGCCGTACTGGCTCGGCGCTGCGTTCATCAAGGTGCTCGGCCCGTGGGTCGACCCGATGCTGGCAGCGCGCATTCCGTTCGCGCTATTGCTCGTGCTCGTGCTGGTGCTGACCTGGTACAGCTGCTATCACCTGGCACGCACCGACGCGGCGCAACCGCTGCCGTTCGCATTCGGCGGCGAGGCCAGCCCGATCGACTACGCGCGCGCAATCGCCGATGGCGCCGTGCTCGCGCTGATCGCATCGCTCGGCTTGCTGCAACTCGGCCACGAAACCACGCCCGAGTTGATGCAGCTCGCGAGCGTCGCGCTCTTCGTGTATGCGCTCGCGGCCAGCCCGTTCCGTGGCGTGCAGCCCAAGCTCGCGGTGCTCGCCGCGCTGCCCGCACTCGCTGCGAGTGGCGCGCCGGCGATTGGGGTAGCGCTCGGCCTCGTCGGCGGATTCATCTGCCGCGCCTCGGGTTACGAGCCAGCGCGCCGATTCGTGCCGTGGATCGCGGCGAGCACGGCGCTGTCGGTCGCGGTCGCGTTCGCGCTCGGCGCCTGGGGCTGGCGGGTCGGCCTCGACGCGCCGTCGTTCTCGGGCGTGTGGGAGTTGCTGCGCCTGTTCGCGTGGTTCACGTGGCCGGCCTGGCCGCTCGCAGTGTGGACGGTCTGGCGCTGGCGGCGCCACCTGTCGGCCCGCCACATCGCGATCCCGCTCGGCTGTGCGGCCGTCAGCATGACGGCCTGCATCGTGATGGGTGGCTCGGTGCGCGCGCTGATGCTCGGCCTACCGCCGCTTGCCGTGCTCGCAGCCTTCGCACTGCCGACGTTGCAGCGCAGCACCGCGGCCGCGATCGACTGGTTCTCTGTCTGCCTGTTCACGGTCGCCGCGATCGTGATCTGGGTCATCTATGTGTCGATGCAGACCGGCGTGCCGGCCCAACCCGCGGTGAACATTGCGCGCCTTTCTCCGGGTTACGTGCCGAGCTTCTCGGCATTCACGCTCGCGCTCGCGATCTTCGGAACGCTCGCCTGGCTGTGGCTCGTGAAATGGCGCACCGGCCGCAACCGGCACCCGCTGTGGAAGAGCCTGGTGCTGCCTGCCAGCGGCGTCGCGCTGTGCTGGCTGCTGGTAATGACGTTGCTGCTGCCGCCGCTCAACCATGCACGCAGCTACCGCTCACTGGTGCAGCGCATCGCGCAGCAAGTGCCGCGCGACGCCTGCGTCGCAGCGCCCGGCGTCGCGCCCGCGCAGGTGGTGGCGCTCGAACAATTGGGCGGCTATCAGGTCGACGCCGTCACGCCCTTTGCGGTGACGCGTTGCGACCATCTGCTGCAGATGGAAACGCGCGGCACGACGAGTGCACCCGGCCCGGGCTGGACCCTGCTCGCGCGCGAACGCCGCAACACCAGCGAGGACGAGATCACCGCGATCTACCGCCGCGCCGCAAAGGCCGCGGGCGAGTAGCCCCGCCTCCGCGCACAGTTGCTCAAGGCAGCGCGCGTTCCTCGCGCGCAGGCGCGGGCAATGCAGGCACGGCAGCCGAAGCATCGCGCACCCGCGCCGCCGGAAACACGAGCCGGAACATGGAGCCTTGACCGACTTCGCTTTGAATGTCGAGCTCGCCGCCGTGCCGCTGCACCACGTGCTTGACGATCGCCAAGCCGAGGCCGGTGCCGCCGGTGTCCCGCGAGCGGCTGCCGTCGACACGGTAAAAGCGCTCGGTCAGGCGTGGCAGGTGCTCGCGCGCGATGCCCGGGCCGGTGTCGCGCACGGCGATCTCGCCGGCCCCGTCGGCCAACACGCGCCAGCTCATCTCGATGCGGCCACCTTCCGGTGTGTACCGCACCGCATTCATCACCAGGTTGGTGATCGCGCTGAGCAACTCGTTCGCAGCGCCGGCGATTTGCACCTCGACCGTGGCGGGGAACACCAGCGTGTGGCGCCCGGCCGAGAGCACCTTCGCGTCGATCGCCACCTGCGCGAACAACGGCGCGAGCGGCACCCAGCGATCAGCGTGCGGGCGCGGGCTGCCTTCGAGCTGCGCGAGCGTCAGCAGGTCGCTCACCAGCGTGCCCATGCGGTCGGCCTGCTGGCCCATCAGTACCAGAACACGTTTGTGTTCGACCTCGGTCAACGGCAGGTTCGCCATGGTCTCGATGAAGCCGGCAAGCACCGTCAGCGGCGTGCGGATCTCATGCGAAACATTGGCGACGAAATCGCGACGCATGCCGTCGGAGCGCTCACGCTCGGTGATGTCTTGCGAAAGCACCAGCCGCTGGCCTTCGCCATACGGCCGCACGAACACCGACAGGCTGCGCTGCCCGCGCGGGTCCGGCATCTCGATCGCATCGATGAAGCGCCCCGCCTGCAGATAACCGACGAAGGCCGGCGCGCGCACGAGGTTGGTGATGCGCTGGCGCCGATCTCGCTGCGGGTCGAGACCGAAGTGGTCGGCAGCGAGCGAGTTGCACCACTCGATCTGGTCACCCGCATCGAGCAGCATCACGCCGTTCGGCGAGGCTTCGATGGCGGACAAAAACTGCGTGAGTCGCTCGCGCTCCGTATCGGCCGCCCGCTCACGCAGCCGGATCGAGCGTTCGATGCGGTAGCCCAATTCACCCCAGAGCCCCGCATCACGCGGCGCCTGTCCTTCTTGTGAGCCGCGCAGCCACTCGATCAATCGGTAGCCGCGCATCGTGTCGCGCACGGCAATGACGCCGAGCGCGACCGCGAAGCCCAGCAACGCGCCGAACAAAGGCACGCTGTGGCCGGGGATCACGAAGCCGATGCCGCCGCCCATCACCGTCGCGAGCAGTGCGGCGGCAATGCGGGGCAGCAACCAGTTCATCGCGAAAACGCCAACGCGGGTCGCGTCATGCGGCGCGTGCCTGGGTTTGCGTGACCACGCCGCCCTGCTGCGTCAGCCGGTAGCCGGCGCCTCGCACGGTCTCGATCATCTGCGCGCACTGCACCGGGCTCAGCGCTTCGCGCAGGCGCTTCACATGGACATCGACCGTGCGCTCTTCGATGAACACGTGATCGCCCCAAACGCGGTCGAGCAACTGCGCGCGGCTGTGAACGCGCTCGGGGTGGGTCATGAAGAAATGCAGCAATCGGAATTCGGTCGCGCCGACTTTTACGTCACGGGTTTCGCCATTCAGGTCACGGCTCACGCGGCGCGTTGCGGGATCGATCTTCAGCGGCCCGATCTCGACCACCGAGTCGAGCGCCTCGGGCGCCTTGCGCCGCAATACCGCGCGGATGCGTGCCATCAATTCGTTGGTCGAAAACGGTTTGGTGAGGTAGTCGTCGGCGCCTGCATCGAGCCCCTGGATTTTGTCGGCCTCGTCGGCGCGTGCGGTCAACATGATCAAGGGCATCTCACGCGTGCGCGCCTCGCTGCGCCAGCGCTTGGCCAGCGCGAGGCCCGACTGGCCGGGCAGCATCCAGTCGAGGATGATCAGATCGGGCAGCGCGCCGTCGACCGCGGCCTGCGCTTGTTCGGCGGTTGCCGCGATCGTGACCTCGAAGCCGGCGTGGCGCAGGTTGATCGAGATCAGTTCGGCGATTGCTGATTCGTCTTCGACGACCAAGATGCGGCTCATGGCGAACTCCTGCTCATCGGACCAGCGATTCCACGTTGTCGACCGAGTTGTGGCGCACGTCGGTGCCTTTGACGATGTAGATGATCTGCTCGGCCAGGTTCTTCGCGTGGTCACCGACCCGCTCGATCGCCTTCGCGACGAACACCAAATCGATGCTCGACGAGATCGTGCGTGGGTCTTCCATCATGAAGGTGATCAGCTTGCGCATCAGGCCCTCGAACTCCTGATCGATCAGGTCGTCGGCCTTCAGCACTTCGACGGCTTTGTCGACGTCGAGCCGCGCAAACGCATCGAGCGCCTTGCGCAATTGCGCGACCGCGAGCTCCGCCTCGTAGGCGAGGTCTTTGACCGGCAAGCGCAGCCGGCTCGACACGCCGGTGCTCAGCAAACGCTGCACGGTGCGGGCGATGCGCGCGGCCTCGTCGCCGACGCGCTCGAGGTTCGCGATCGTCTTGGAAATCGCGATCAGCAGGCGCAGGTCGCGTGCGGTCGGCTGGCGGCGGGCGATGATGGTCGACAGATCGCGGTCGATCTCGATCTCGGTCTGGTTGACGCGCTCCTCGGTGGCGAGCACGTCGGCGGCGATCTCGGCGCTGAAGTTGGTGAGCGCGTAGACCGAGCGTGCGACTTGCGACTCGACCATGCCGCCCATCTCGAGCACACGGGTCGAGATGCCGCTGAGTTCGGCGTCGAACTGGGTTGAAAGGTGTTTGTCAGTCATGTTCTGTTCCTTGTGACGATCATCCGAACCGACCGGTGATGTAGTCCTCGGTGTCTTTCTTCTTGGGCTTCATAAACAAATCGGATGTCGGCCCGAACTCGATCAGGTCACCGAGGTACATGTAGGCGGTGTAGTCCGAGCTGCGCGCTGCCTGCTGCATGTTGTGCGTGACGATCACGACCGTGTAGTCGGATTTCAACTCGTGGATCAGCTCCTCGATCTTGCCGGTCGAGATCGGGTCGAGCGCCGAGCACGGCTCGTCCAGCAGCAGCACCTCGGGCTTGATCGCGATGCCGCGCGCGATGCACAAGCGTTGCTGCTGGCCACCAGACAGGCCCGAGCCGCTCTGGTTGAGCTTGTCTTTGACTTCGTTCCAGAGCGCGGCTTTTCTGAGCGCCCACTCCACGCGCTCGTCCATTTCGATGCGCGGCAGCGTCTCGAACAGCTTTACACCGAACGCGATGTTGTCGTAGATCGACATGGGGAACGGCGTCGGCTTTTGAAACACCATGCCGACTTTGGCGCGGATCAAAGACACGTCGTCTTTGGAGGTCAGGATGTTATCGCCGTCGAGCAAAATCTCGCCCTCGGCGCGCTGATCCGGGTAGAGCGCGAACATCCGGTTGAAGGTGCGCAGCAGGGTCGACTTGCCGCATCCCGACGGCCCGATGAAGGCGGTGACCTTCTTCTCCGGAATGTCGAGGTTGATGTTCTTCAGCGCATGAAAGTGGCCGTAGTAGAAGTTCAGGTTGCGCACCGAAAGCTTGGGCTTTTCGGTGACCGGAAGGTTGACCTTAGTGTCCATCGTATGGGCTTTCTTGCTTAGTGCTTGTTGCGCAGGAAGGTGCGCGCGAGGATGTTCAGCAGCAACACGCTGAGGGTGATCAGGAACACGCCTGCCCACGCCAGCTTTTGCCAGTTCTCATACGGGCTCATCGCGAACTTGAAAATCGTGACCGGCAGGCTGGCGACCGGACCGGTGAGGTCAGAGGTCCAGAACTGGTTCGACAGCGCCGTGAACAACAGCGGCGCAGTTTCACCGGCGATGCGCGCGAAGGCCAGCAAGATGCCGGTCAACACGCCGGCACGCACCGATTTCAGCGTGATGCTGGAGATGACTTTCCACTTCGGTGTGCCGAGTGCGTAAGCCGCTTCGCGCAGCGCGTTCGGGATCAGCGCGAGCATGTTCTCGGTCGTGCGAATCACCACCGGGATCACGATCAGCGCGAGTGCGAGCACCCCGGCAAAGCCGGAGAAGCTTTTGACCTGTGCCACCACGACCGCATAGATGAACAGCCCAATCACGATGCTCGGCGCCGACAACAAAATGTCGTTGATGAAGCGGGTGAGCGTGCCGAGCAAACCCTTCTGGCCGTACTCGGCGAGGTAGATGCCCGCGAGCACACCGATCGGTGTGCCCAGCAGCGTGGCCAGGCCGACCATCGCGAGCGAGCCGAAGATCGCGTTCGCGAGGCCGCCGGTTTCGGCCATCGGCGGCGGCGTCATTTCGGTGAACAGCGACAGGTTGATGCCACCGATCCCGAGGCGCACGGTCTCAAACAGAATCCAGATGAGCCAGACCAGACCGAAGGCCATCGCGGCCATCGAGAGGGTCAGCGCGATCACATTGACCAGCTTGCGCCGGCGGTGCTTGGCCAGCTTGGCAGGGCTGATGGATGCGGAGAACGTGCTCATCAGCGGCTCCCCTCGCCTTTTTGCATGCGGGCCAACAGCACCCTGGAAAAGCCCAACACGACGAACGTGATGAAGAACAGGATCAGGCCGAGGTAAATCAGCGAGGCCTTGTGCAAGCCTTCGGCCGCTTCGCCGAATTCGTTCGCGAGCGCCGAACTGATGCTGTTGGCGGCCTCGAACAGCGAGAGGCTGTTGAGCTGGTTGAAGTTGCCGATCACGAACGTGACCGCCATCGTCTCACCGAGCGCGCGTCCGAGGCCGAGCATGATGGCGCCGACGACACCCGTCTTGGTGTACGGCAACACGACCTTGAACATCACTTCCCAGGTGGTCGAACCCAGGCCGTAGGCCGACTCCTTCAACAGCGTCGGCGTGACCTCGAACACATCGCGCATCACCGAGGCGATGAACGGAATGATCATGATCGCCAGGATGATGCCGGCCGACAGCAGGCCGATGCCGACCGGCGGGCCGGAGAACAACGCGCCCAGCACCGGAACGCCGGCAAACAACGCTTGTAGCGGTTGTTGAACATATGTCGACAAAATCGGGCTGAAGACCAGCAGGCCCCACATTCCGTAGACGATCGAGGGCACGGCCGCAAGCAGTTCGATCGCCGTGCCGAGCGGCCGGCGCAACCACGACGGCGAGAGTTCGGTCAGGAACAGCGCGATGCCGAAGCTCACCGGCACGGCGATGATCAGTGCGATCGCCGAAGTCATCAGCGTGCCGTAGATCATCACCAGGCCCCCGAACTTGTTCTGCACCGGATCCCACTCGCTGCGCACCAAAAAGCCCAGGCCGTATTCGCGGATCGCCGGCATCGCGCCGATCACCAGCGAGCCGATGATGCCCGCCAGCAGCAACAGCGTGAGCAGAGCGGCGGCTTTTGCAAGCACCGAGAAAAGGATGTCCGGCCAGGCCGAATGCCGGCGTTTGCCGGGCGGAAGGTCACCCGGCTCGGTGCGCTCGTTCGCCGGGTTGTAGGGAGTCGCGGGGATTGTGGCGGCCACGTTCGATCCTTGGCGTCGTGTCGATGGGGTGAGATTGTCTGCCTCAACGGTGCCGGGTGGAAGGCCGAGCGGCCAGCGACCATCGTGTCGCGTGGCCGCTCGGCTCAGGCGCGGCAACTTACTTGTAGGCGATCGGCTTGCCGGACGCGTCTTTGATGTCGCCCCAGGCCTTGTGGATCAAGCCCTTCAGGCTGTCGGGCAGTGGCACGTATTCAAGCGCTGCAGCTTCCTTGTCGCCGCTGGCGTAGGCCCAGTCGAAAAACTTCAGGGAGTTGGTCGCGTTGACCGGCTTGGCCTGGCTTTTGTACATCAGGATGAACGTTGCGCCGGTGATCGGCCAAGCGTCTTTGGCGGGCTGGTCGGTGAGGATTTGGTAGAAACTTTTGCTCCAGTCCGCACCGGCCGCGGCGGCTTTGAAGTTCTCGTCGTCGGGTTGCACGTAGTTGCCCGACGCGTTCTTCAGTTGGATGTGCGCCATCTTGTTTTGCTTGGCATACGCGTACTCGACGTAGCCGATCGAGTTCGGCAGCCGCTGCACGAAGGCCGACACGCCTTCATTGCCCTTGCCGCCGGCACCGGTCGGCCAGTTGACCGCCGTGCCTTCGCCGGCCTTGGCCTTCCAGTCGGCATTCACCTTCGAGAGGTAGTTGGTGAAGATGAAGGTGGTGCCCGAACCGTCAGCGCGCCGAACCACGGAGATCGCGACATCGGGCAGCGGCACGCCGGGGTTCAACGCGGCAAGCGCAGGGTCGTTCCACTTGGTGATCTTGGCGAGGTAGATGTCGCCGAGCACCTGCCCGGTCATCCTGATTTGGCCCGGCGCGATGCCTTTGATGTTGACCACCGGCACGACGCCGCCGATCACGGTGGGGAACTGCAGCAGGCCGTCCTTCGCCAGGTCTTCGTCTTTCAGCGGCATGTCGGTGGCACCGAAATCGACCGTCTTCGCGCGAATCTGCTGGATGCCAGCGCCCGAGCCGACCGACTGGTAGTTCACTCGCACGCCGGTGGCCTTGTTGTATGAATCAGCCCACTTGGCATAGACCGGGGCCGGGAACGTTGCGCCCGCACCGGTGATTTCTTGCGCGTGAGCGAAGGCACCGAAGGCCGTCAACGCGGCGGCACTGGCGAGGTTGCGAACGAGGGTGAACGTCATGGTCTTCCTTCCCGGCGCATGCCGGCGATTGCGATGCAGCGAATGTAGATTTTGTTTATGACGAGCCCATGACACCCCGGTGGCGCGCAATGTTTCCCCAGCCTCGTGCCGTGCGACCGACGGAGCTGTCACACCGGTTTCACGGCGTTGTCACATGTGCTGCCTAGAGTCCGGCCGCGACGTTCGCCAACCGGCACGTCGCTTGTTCGAACCACCACGGAGCCCGCATGAAGAAAATTTCCCGCTTGTTGCTTGCCCCCGCGTTCGCGATGCTCCTCTCGGCCGGCTGCGCCACAGCGCCCGCACCGAAGACCATCGCCGACACCGCTGCCGCAACGCCTCAACTGTCGACGCTCACCAAGCTGATCCAGGAGGCCGGGTTGACCGAAACGCTGGCCGGCCCGGGGCCGTTCACGGTGTTCGCACCGAGCGACGAAGCGTTCAAGGCCGTGCCCGCGGCGACGTTGCGAGCGTTGATGCAAGACAAGGCACGCCTTAAAGCCGTTCTGACTCACCACGTCGTTCCTGGCACCGTGCTGGCTGCGGACGTGAAGAACGGCCCGGTCAAGACGGTTCAGGGCGCGAACCTCGCGCTGTCGCGCTCGGGAACGTTCGTGACCGTGGAAGACGCTGTCGTGACCGCGGCCGACGTGAATGCCACGAACGGCGTCGTTCACATCATCGACAAGGTGCTGATGCCGCCGCGCTGAGCGCGCAGCTGCGCGTGGGATGGGCCTGCGCGCTACCGCAGCGTGTCAGCGATGCGTTCGGCGCAGCGTTGCGCCTGCAGCGCATCGCGCGCCTCGACCATCACCCGCACCAGCGGCTCGGTGCCCGAGGGTCTGATCAGCACGCGGCCGCTGTCGCCCAGCTCACGGGCGACTTCAGCCTGCACCGTCGCTAGTCGCAGGTTCGCCTTCCAGTCGGTGCCGGGTTGCAGGCGCACATTGACCAGCGTCTGCGGGAACAGCGTGACGCCTTCGAGCTGCTGCGCCAGATTGCGCCCGCTGCGAGAAACCGTTTGCAGTACCAGCAAGGCGCTGACGATGCCGTCGCCGGTGGTGTGCTTGTCGAGCGCCAGCAGGTGGCCCGAGCCTTCGCCGCCGAGCTGCCAGCCGCGCGCGACCAGTTCTTCGAGCACATAGCGGTCACCGACCTTGGCGCGCACGAACTCGACGCCGAGCGCACCGAGCGCGAGCTCGACCGCCATGTTCGTCATCAACGTGCCGACGGCACCGTGCACTGGCAAACCTTGCGCGAGCCGGTCGGCAACCATCAAGTACAGCAGCTCGTCACCGTTGTAGAGCCGCCCGGCTGCGTCGACGAGTTGGAGCCGGTCGGCATCACCGTCGAGCGCAACACCGCAGTCGGCACCGTGCGACTTGACCGCCGCGACCAGTGCCGCCGGCGAGGTGGCGCCGAATCCGGCGTTGATGTTGGTGCCGTTCGGGCTGCAGCCGATCGCGATGACTTCGGCGCCGAGTTCGTGGAACACGTCGGGCGCCACGTGGTAGGCCGCGCCGTTGGCCGCATCGACGACGATCTTCAAACCCTTCAGTGAAAGCTCGCTGCTGAACGTGCTTTTGCAGAATTCGATGTAGCGGCCTCGTGCGTCATCGATGCGCCTGGCCTTGCCGAGATTGGCCGAATCGACCCATTGCGGCGGCTGCTCGAGAGCGGCCTCGACTTGCTGCTCCCACGCATCGGGCAGCTTCTCGCCGCGGGCCGAAAAAAACTTGATGCCGTTGTCGCCGAACGGGTTGTGCGAGGCGCTGATGACCACGCCCAAGTTCAGCCGCAGCGCGCGCGTCATGTAGGCGACACCGGGCGTGGGCAGCGGGCCGGTCAGCAACACATCGACGCCGGCCGACGCGAAACCGGCTTCGAGCGCCGATTCGATCATGTAGCCGGAGATGCGGGTGTCTTTGCCGATCAGCACGGTCGGGCGCGCTTCGGTGGCCTTGAGCACGCGGCCGACGGCGTGGCCAAGGCGCAGCATGAAATCGGGTGTGATGGGTGCCTGGCCCACGGTTCCGCGGATGCCGTCGGTGCCGAAATAGGCTCTTGTCATGGTCGTACCTGTTGTCTTTTGTCTCGCGCGGTGAGCCGGAGACCCGATTATCCGTTGATCAAGCCGGCTGCCCGCCACACCTTGAGCGCATCGACCGTGGCCCCGACATCGTGCACGCGCACGATGCGCGCACCCGCCAGCACGGCCGCCAGCGCGGCGGCCACGCTGGCAGCCTGCCGCTCACCGACCTCGCGCCCGGTGATCGCGCCCAGCGTCGACTTGCGCGACCAGCCGACCAGCAACGGCCTGCCGAGCGTGAGCAATTCGCTCTGGCGGCGCAGCAACTCGGTGTTGTGCAGAACGCTTTTGCCGAAGCCGATGCCGGGGTCGAAGGCGATCCGTTCGGGGTCGATTCCCCGCGCCAGCAACACGGCCTCGCGCTCGCGCAGAAACGCCATGACCTCGTCGACCACGTCGGCATACCGCGGCCGCTGCTGCATCGACTCGGGCGTGCCGCGCATGTGCATCAAACATACGCCGCAGTTCGCGTGCGCGGCCACCGCGTCGAGTGCGCCTGGCGCTTGCAGCGCGTTGATGTCGTTGACGATGTCGGCCCCGCGCGCGAGCACCGCGTCCATCACTTCGGCCTTATTGGTGTCGATCGAAATCGGGCAACCCAGCTTGAGCGCCGCATCGAGCACCGGCAGCACGCGCGCCAGCTCGTCACGAGCCGAAATCGGGTGCGAACCCGGGCGGGTCGATTCACCGCCGATGTCGAGCAGGTCGGCACCTTCGGCCAGCAACTGCCCACAGTGGGCGATGGCCGCCGCGGTGCTGGCGTGCAAGCCGCCATCGGAGAACGAATCGGGCGTGACGTTCACGATACCCATCACCTGCGGACGCGTGAGATCGATGCAGAATCGGGTGGTTTGCCAGTGCATCGCGCGCCTCGTCATCGGTCTGGGTGAGCGGTCCAAAACAGACACGGGGCCGAAGCCCCGTGTCGAGAATGTCGGCGCGAAGCCGATCAGGCGGTGGCCGCCGCAGTGCCGGGCGCGGCTGGCGGCGTCGGCGGAACGGTCTTGCTCATCGACGGCGTCCAGTCTTTTGGAGGCCGCGGCGGACGACCGTTCATGATGTCGTCGATCTGCTCGGTGTCGATGGTTTCGTACTCGAGCAGCGCGCCAGCCATCGCGTGCATCTTGTCCTTGTTGCCCTCGATCAGGCCGCGTGCGATGCCGTACTGCTCGTCGATGATGCGGCGAATCTCGCGGTCGACCGCCTGCATCGTCTGCTCGCTCATTGTCGTAGTCTTGGTGACCGAGCGACCCAGGAACACTTCGCCTTCGTTCTCGGCGTAGACCATCACGCCAAGCGCATCGGTCATGCCATAGCGCGTGACCATGTCGCGGGCGATGTGGGTCGCGCGCTCGAAGTCATTGCTCGCGCCCGTCGACATCTCACCCATGAAAACTTCCTCGGCGATGCGGCCACCGAACAGGATGGAGATCGTGCTCAGCATGCGAATCTTGTCGGTGCTGTAGCGGTCGCCTTCGGGCAACTGCATCGTCACACCGAGTGCGCGGCCGCGGGGGATCACGGTAACCTTGTGAACCGGGTCGGCCTTGGGCACCAGGCGCGCTACCAGCGCGTGCCCGGACTCGTGGTACGCGGTGTTCTTACGCTCCTCCTCGGCCATGATCATCGACTTGCGCTCCGGCCCCATCATGATCTTGTCCTTGGCCTTCTCGAAGTCGAGCATTTCGACCACCCGGCCGCTGCGGCGCGCGGCGAAGAGCGCTGCTTCATTGACCAGGTTGGCGAGGTCGGCGCCCGAGAAACCCGGTGTGCCGCGCGCGAGGAGGTCGGAGCGAATGTCCTGACCGACCGGCACCTTGCGCATGTGAACGTTGAGGATTTGCTCGCGGCCACGCACGTCGGGCAGCGTCACGTAAACCTGCCGGTCGAAGCGGCCGGGGCGCAGCAGCGCGGGGTCGAGGATGTCAGGCCGGTTGGTGGCGGCCATCACGATCACGCCGACGTTGGTTTCGAAGCCGTCCATCTCGACCAGCATCTGGTTCAGAGTTTGCTCGCGCTCGTCGTTGCCACCGCCGAGTCCAGCGCCGCGATGGCGGCCGACCGCATCGATTTCGTCGACGAAGATGATGCACGGCGCGCTCTTCTTGGCCTGGTCGAACATGTCGCGCACGCGGGCCGCGCCGACACCGACGAACATTTCGACGAAGTCGGAGCCCGAGATCGAGAAGAACGGCACCTTGGCTTCACCGGCAATCGCCTTGGCCAGCAAGGTCTTACCGGTGCCCGGAGGGCCCACCAGCAACACGCCCCGCGGGATACGGCCACCGAGCTTCTGGAACTTTTGCGGGTCTTTCAGAAAATCGACCAATTCCTTGACTTCTTCTTTGGCCTCGTCGCAACCCGCGACATCGGCGAAGGTGGTGGTGTTGTTGGCCTCGTCCAGCAAGCGCGCCTTGCTCTTGCCGAAGCTGAACGCACCGCCTTTGCCGCCGCCCTGCATCTGGCGCATGAAGTAGATCCAGACGCCGATGAGCAACAGGATCGGCCCCCACGACATCAACATCGTGCCGAGCAACGAAGGCTCCTCGCGCTGCTTGACGTCGAACTTCACGCTGTTGTTGATGAGGTCGCCGACGAGGCCGCGGTCGAGCGAGGTGGCCGTAGTGCGCACCTCTTTGTCATCACTTGTCTTGGCGCGGATCTCGGTGGTGCCGCCGCCGACATCCTGCAGCACGACGCTTTTTACGCGCTTGGCGCGTACTTCTTCGAGAAACTCCGAGTAACCCATCGCATTGCCCTGCGCGGCCGTTCGGTCGAATTGCTTGAAAACGGTGAACAGCACGAGTGCGATCACCAACCACACAGCAACTTTAGAGAACCATTGATTGTTCACCGCGACTCCATTTTCGGGGCTGGATCAAAAAAATCTCGCACGCATTAGCGTCGCGATATCAGCCATCTGCGGCCGATTTTAGGCCAGTCAAGGCCCGCGCCAGTGTGTCAATCCCCACGGGCGGCGAATGTGTATCGGTTCTCTGCACCCGCTTAAGGCATTTCACGAGACGATGTCAGCGAGCGGCAGACGCCCTTGAGGCACTCGTTTAAGGCCGAGGCCCACCAAAAACGTCTCCGACGACTTGTCGCGTGAGGCCTTGGGTTTGATCGGCTTGACGACGCGGAAGGTCGCCTTGAACAGCTTCGCGAGTTCGTCGTAGCTGCCGCCATGAAATACCTTGCAAACCAACGTGCCATCGGCTGTCAAGTGGTTCTGGGCGAACTCGACCGCCAGTTCGACGAGGTGGCCGACGCGCGCGGCGTCGGCACTTTCGATACCAGACAGGTTCGGCGCCATGTCGGACAGCACCACGTCGACAGGGCGCCCACCGACAAGCGCCGCGAGCTGCGCCAGCACCGCCTCTTCGCGAAGGTCTCCCTGCAAAAAGATCACGCCCTCGATCGGGTGCATGGTCAGCATGTCGAGCGCGATGATCGTGCCATTGAGCTGGCCGGCAGCCGCGCCGCCGGCGCCAACATCTTTCGGCGCGAAGCGCCGACGCACGTACTGGCTCCAGGCGCCCGGCACCGAGCCGAGGTCGACGACGGTTTGGCCCGGCTTGATCAGGCGAAGTTCCTCGTCGATCTCTTTCAACTTATAGGCCGCGCGTGCCCGGTAGCCCTCACGCTGCGCCAGCTTCACGTAGGTGTCGTTAGCGTGGTCATGCAACCACTGCTTGTTTACCTTCTTGCTTTTGGTCTGGGTTTTCATGGCACGCGGATAATAGGGTCATGAACGCTATTCAATTGACTCCCGCCCAGCGCAAAGAGCACCGCGCCGAAGCCCACCACATCGATCCGGTGGTGATGATCGGCGGGGACGGTCTCACGCCTGCCGTTCAAAAAGAAGTAGATGCCGCGCTCAACGCCCACGGCCTGATCAAGGTGCGGGTGTTTTCAGATGAACGCGCCACACGCGAAACGATTTTCAACACGCTGGCCGATGCGCTGGCCGCGGCGCCAATTCAGCACATCGGCAAGCTGCTGGTGCTGTGGCGGCCGATGCCGCCGAAAGAAAAGGTCGAGCGCGAAGGCCGTGGCTCGGGCCCGCGGGTCGTGAAGATTTTGAAGTTCTCGAAGAGCGGCAACCACCGCGCGCAGGTCAAGAAAATCACGGTGATGGGCAACATGCGCATCGCTGCCGGCGGTGAGCTCAAGCGAGCGACCAAGCGCCGCACCAGCGTCAAAAAGTCGTCGCAGTCCGAGTGACCGAGGCCGGTCCAGCGTGGCTCAGGCGCCATGCAAGTGCCAGCACCAGCAGCCCCTTGAGCACGAAGAACCCGCTCGAGATGGCATGCAACATGCCGAACGAGACGACGCCCTGCCCGGCCCGCGCCACTTGCATCATCGGCTGCACCGCGAAGTAACCGGCGACCGTGCAAAACAGCGTGCCGAGCAAAAGCATCAGGTTGACACTGAACACCGACCCCGTGCCGGCCTCGGCCGCATCACGGCTGCGCTGGCGTTCAATCGCGAACAAGACGACCGCAACCGCGATCGCGAGGTAGGCTTCTTGCTCGAACAGGCGGTTGACGAACCGACCGGCATCCGGGCGCGCCAGCATCGCGAAGGCCGCGGGCGCAGCGATGGCGCCGATGCACAACAGGATGCCGGCCCACAGGCCGGCAATCAGCGTAGAACAGCGGCCAGAGAGGTGCCCGAAGGAGCGGCCCGGGAAGCGCATCAGACGTACTTGACCGCGAGGATCTCGTAGTGCCGCACACCGCCGGGAGCTTGCACCTCGGCCACGTCGCCGCCCGACTTGCCGATCAACGCCCGCGCAATCGGTGAGCTGATCGAGATCAGCCCCTGCTTGAGATCGGCCTCGTCGTCGCCGACGATCTGATAGGTCACGGCTGCGCCGCTGTCTTCGTCTTCCAGATCGACGGTCGAGCCGAACACGATCCGGCCTTCGGCGTTCAACGTTTTCGGGTCGATGATTTGCGCGGCGGCGAGCTTGCTTTCGACCTCCAGGATGCGGCCTTCGATGAAACCCTGCTTGTCTTTCGCGGCCTCGTACTCGGCGTTTTCCGACAGATCGCCCTGTGCGCGCGCCTCCGAGATCGCCTGGATGACCGAATGACGTTCCACGCCCTTCAATCGCGCGAGTTCTTCCTTGAGTTTTTCGGCACCGCGAACGGTCAGGGGAATGGTGATCATGGTGGAAACCTTGCAGCAAAAATGACGCCGCCGCCGGGGTGTGCCGGCGGCGGAGTGACGCGTTCAGAGTTTAGTGCAGTTCAAGGTGAAGCTTCTGCAGAGACACCACGACGAGATCGTCCTGGTGCTTCATGCCTTCGACCGCCGCCTCGCAACCCGCCATGCTCGTGTAGTAGGTGATGCGGTTCGCCAGCGCGGCCTGCCGGATGTGGCGCGAATCGGCGATCGCAGTGCGGGTCTCATCGACCGTCGTGAAGACCATCTGGATCTCGCCCGCTTTGACCATGTCGACGATGTGCGGCCGGCCATCCTTGACCTTGTTCACTGCCTTGACCGGAATGCCGCCCGCGGCGATGGCCGCAGCCGTGCCTTTGGTCGCAACGATCGCGAAGCCGAGCGCGTGAAGGTCGCGCGCCACCACGACAGCACGCGCCTTGTCACCGTTCTTCACGGTGATGCAAACGGTGCCTGAAGTCGGCAGGCGCGAGCCCGCGCCAAGCTGGCTCTTGAACATCGCCTCGCCGAAGGTTCGGCCCGCACCCATCACCTCGCCGGTCGAGCGCATTTCCGGCCCGAGGATCGGGTCGACGCCAGGGAACTTGTTGAACGGGAACACCGCTTCCTTGACCGAAAAATATGGCGGGATCACTTCGCGTGGCGCCTTGCCGTCCTTGCCCTTCTGGCTCACCAGGCTTTGCCCCACCATGCAGCGCGCCGCGATCTTCGCCAGCGGCTGGCCGGTCGCCTTCGAGACGAACGGCACGGTGCGCGAGGCGCGCGGGTTCACTTCGAGCACGTAGACGACAGCGTTATCGGCGTTGTTGTCGGACATGCCCTGAATCGCGAACTGCACGTTCATCAACCCGACGACCTTGAGCGCCTTCGCCATCGCCATCGTCTGGCGCCGCATCTCGTCTTGCAGCGCCTTGGGCAGCGAGTACGGCGGCAGTGAGCAAGCCGAGTCGCCGGAGTGAATGCCCGCCTGCTCGACGTGCTCCATGATGCCGCCGATCATCACGTCGGTGCCGTCGCTGATGCAGTCGACATCGACCTCGATCGCATCGTCGAGAAAGCGGTCGAGCAGCACCGGCGATTTTTCACTGACGCGCACGGCCTCGCGCATGTAGCGCTCCAGATCCTTGTCGCCATGCACGATTTCCATCGCGCGGCCGCCGAGCACATAGCTCGGGCGCACGACCAGCGGGTAGCCGATCTCCTGCGCCAACACCAGCGCCGCCTCTTCGGTGCGCGCGGTGCGGTTCGGCGGTTGCTTCAGGCCGATCTCGTGCAGCAGTGCCTGAAAGCGCTCGCGGTCTTCGGCCATGTCGATGCTGTCGGGCGTGGTACCGACGATCGGCACGCCGGCGCGCTCGAGGTCGAGCGCGAGCTTCAGCGGCGTCTGGCCGCCGTACTGCACGATCACGCCGACAGGCTTTTCTTTGTCGACGATTTCGAGCACGTCTTCGAGCGTCACCGGCTCGAAGTAGAGGCGATCCGACGTGTCGTAGTCGGTCGAGACGGTCTCGGGGTTGCAGTTGACCATGATGGTCTCGTAGCCGTCTTCGCGCATCGCGAGTGCGGCATGCACACAGCAGTAGTCGAACTCGATGCCTTGGCCGATGCGGTTCGGGCCGCCACCGAGCACCATGATTTTTTTGGCGTGGGTCGGCTCGGCCTCGCATTCGGCGTCGACCGTTTCGTAGGTCGAGTACAGGTAGGCCGTCTGCGTCGCGAACTCGGCCGCGCAGGTGTCGACGCGTTTGTAGACCGGCCGAATGTTCAGCGCGTGGCGCGTCTTGCGCACCTCGTGCTGGTTCGTGCCGAGCAGCTTGGCGAGCCGGCGATCGGAGAAGCCCTTCTGCTTCAAAAATCGCAGTTCATCGGACGACAGATCGGCGACGGTGCGGCCGGCGAGCGCCTGTTCGTGTTGCACGAGCTGCTCGATCTGCGCCAGGAACCACGGATCGATCGCGGTCTCTTCGAACACTTCCTCCAGGCTCATGCCGATGCGAAACGCGTCGCCGACATAGAGGATGCGCTCGGGGCCGGCTTCGCCGATTTCCTGAACGATTTCTTCCCGATCCGTGCTGCGTTCGCTGAGACCGTCGATGCCCGTTTCCAGGCCGCGCAAGGCTTTCTGGAAACTCTCCTGGAAGGTGCGGCCCATCGCCATCACCTCGCCGACCGATTTCATCTGCGTCGTCAGGCGCGAATCGGCAGCCGGAAATTTCTCGAACGCGAAACGCGGGATCTTCGTGACGACGTAGTCGATCGACGGCTCAAACGACACCGGCGTCGCGCCACCGGTGATGTCGTTGCGCAGCTCATCCAACGTGTAGCCGACCGCGAGCTTGGCCGCGACCTTCGCGATCGGAAAGCCGGTCGCCTTCGAGGCGAGTGCCGACGAGCGCGACACCCGCGGGTTCATCTCGATCACGACCATGCGGCCGTCGACCGGGTTGATCGCGAACTGCACGTTGCTTCCGCCGGTGTCGACGCCGATCTCGCGCAGGATCGCGATGCTCGCGTTGCGCAGCAGCTGGTATTCCTTGTCGGAGAGCGTCTGCGCGGGCGCGACCGTGATCGAGTCGCCGGTGTGGATGCCCATCGGGTCGAGGTTCTCGATCGAGCAGACGATGATGCAGTTGTCCGCCTTGTCGCGAACCACTTCCATCTCGTACTCCTTCCAGCCAATCAGCGACTCCTCGATCAGCAGTTCCTTGGTCGGCGAAAGGTCGAGTCCGCGCTTGCAGATCTCCTCGAATTCTTGCGGGTTGTAGGCAATGCCACCGCCCGAACCGCCAAGCGTGAAGCTGGGGCGGATCACCATCGGGAAACCGTTGCCGCCGGTGAGGATCGCGATGCGCTTTTGCACAGCGAGCGCGTCGTCCATCGAGTGCGCGATGCCGGACCGCGCCGAACCCAGCCCGATGCTGGTCATCGCGTCCTTGAACTTCAGGCGGTCTTCGGCCTTCTCGATCGCATGCTCGTTCGCGCCGATCATCTCGACGCCGTATTTCGCCAGCACGCCGTGCTTGTGCAGGTCGAGCGCGCAGTTCAGCGCGGTCTGGCCGCCCATGGTCGGCAATACGGCATCGGGGCGCTCTTTGGCGATGATCTTCTCGACGACCTGCCAGGTGATCGGCTCGATGTAGGTCACATCGGCCATCTCCGGGTCGGTCATGATCGTCGCCGGGTTGCTGTTGACCAGCACGACCTTGTAACCCTCTTCGCGCAGCGCCTTGCATGCCTGTGCGCCGGAGTAGTCGAATTCGCAAGCCTGGCCAATGATGATCGGGCCGGCGCCGATGATGAGGATGGTTTTCAGGTCGGCGCGCTTAGGCATTGTTCTTCTCCGCGGTCTTGTGGGTCTTCTGCTGTTGGGTCATCAGCGCGATGAACCGATCGAACAGGTACGAGATGTCGTGCGGCCCGGGCGAAGCTTCCGGGTGACCCTGAAAACAGAACGCGGGCCTGTCTGTTCGCATCAGGCCTTGCAGCGTGCCGTCGAACAGCGAGACGTGCGTGGGCCGCAGATTCGCGGGCAGTGTGGTTTCGTCGACCGCGAAGCCGTGGTTCTGGCTCGTGATGCTGACGCGGCCGTCGTCGAGGTCTTTGACCGGATGATTCGCGCCGTGGTGGCCGAACTTCATCTTGAAGGTTTTGGCACCCGAGGCGAGCGCCATGATCTGGTGGCCGAGGCAGATGCCGAAGGTCGGGATGCCGGTGTCGATCAGCGTGCGGGTCGCTCGAATGGCGTAGTCGCAAGGCTCGGGGTCGCCGGGGCCGTTGCTCAGAAAAATGCCATCGGGCTGCATTGCGAGCACTGCCGCCGCGGGCGTTTGCGCGGGCACCACCGTGACGCGGCAACCGCGGCTCGCGAGCATGCGCAAGATGTTGCGCCTGATGCCGTAGTCGAACGCGACGACGTGGAATGTCGGGTCGGCTTGCTGGCCGCAGCCGGTACCGAGAACCCATTCGGTCTCGGTCCATTCATACGGCTCGGTCGCGCTCACGACCTTGGCCAAATCGAGCCCGCTCATGCTCGGCGAGGCTTTGGCCTTGCCGATCACATCGTCGATTCGGTGCTGCGTCATGACCTCGCCGAGCGGTAGCGCGAGGATGCAGCCGTTCTGTGCGCCGTGGGTGCGCAACAGGCGGGTCAAACGCCTCGTGTCGAGGTTCGCGATCGCGACCGTGCCTTCGCGTTCGAGGTATTCGGCCAGCGTCATGTCACTGCGAAAGTTCGAGGCGAGCAGCGGCAGGTCTTTGATGATCAGCCCGGCCGCGAACACGCGCTGAGCTTCGACGTCTTCGGCATTGACGCCGTAGTTGCCGATGTGCGGATACGTCAGCGTGACGATCTGGCGGCAGTAGCTCGGGTCGGTCAGGATTTCCTGGTAGCCCGTCATCGCGGTGTTGAAGACGACCTCGCCGACCGTGTGGCCGATGGCGCCGATCGAGATGCCGCGGAACACCGTGCCGTCTGCGAGTGCCAGGATCGCCTGGGCTTGGGTTTTCAGCAGTTGCGCGGGCACCGGATTCTCCGTTGATGTGCGCGCCCAGTTCTGCCAGCCGAGCCGTTGCTCGTCAAACCTGAAAGAGTCGAGAAAACCGGGGAGTTTTCGTCGCAAGAGCCGGCCCGGTGGCGATGAAAGCGGCTGGCTCGTTGCTGGGCGCTTGGTTAGGGTAATCATCCAAATTATAAACTTGTCGCTCCTGCGCATCGGACGCTGGCAAGGCATCAATTTAGACTCGGTGCATGCCACTGCGCCTCGATGCCAGCCCCCCGACGAACCTTATTCCCTTGTTGGCCGCCGCGATGGCTGCCACCTGCTTCATCGGCATGGACAGCGTGATCAAACTGATGGCGATGCGGTACGACGCGCTGCAGCTCTCGCTCTTCCGTTTCGCCGGTGGCAGCATGTTCGCCGTATGTCTGTGGGCCTGGAAGCGCAGCCCGTTGCCATCGCGCGCCGGCTGGCGGCTGCACTTTGCGCGCAGTGTCTTGCTGCTGCTGTCGATCGTCGGCTACTTCCACGCGCTGACCCAATTGCCGCTCGCACTCGCAGTCACGATCTCGTACCTTTCGCCGATCTTCGTCGCGGCGCTGGCGATTCCGGTGTTGAAGGAACGGCCCTCGGTTTGGATATGGGCAGCACTCGGGTCGGGCCTCACCGGCGTCTCGATCGCCGTGGCACCCGAGCTCATCGCTGCGTTCGACGGCGTCGGCACCGAACGCCTGCTCGGGATGGCGAGCGCAGCCGTCGCCGCGCTTTCGTTCGCGGGCGTGATGCTGATGGCCCGGCGCCAGGCGGGCCGCGATTCGATGTGGACCATCCTGTTGATCCAAAGCCTGCTGCCGCTGCTGCTGCTCGCCGGCCCGGCCGCGCTCGACTGGCGGCCCGTGCAGCGAAGCGATCTCGCCTTGATCTTGGCGGCGGGCGCCCTCGGCACACTCGGGCTGCTGTGCCTGACTTTCGCATTCACGCGGCTGGAAGCGAGCCGCGTGGCGCCGCTCGAGTACAGCGGCTTCGTGTGGGCCGTGTTGCTGGGCTACCTGCTGTTCGGCGAGGTGCCGACGCTGCCCACGCTGGTGTCGGCGCTGATGATCGTCGGCGGCTGTCTGTTGTTGCTGCGACGCTGACGTTCAAGCGCGCAACGCCGCGATCCCCGCCTTGCAAATCTGCGCGTCTTCGCTCGACTTGACACCGCTCACGCCGACCGCGCCGAGGCAGTGCCCGTCGACCATGATCGGCACGCCACCTTCGAGCAGGCCTTCGATTTCGGGCACGCTGAGGAACGAGGTGCGGCCCTGGTTGATCATGTCCTCGTAGGTTTTGCTTTCGCGCCGGCCGAGCGCTGCCGTGCGGGCCTTGGCCGGCGCGATGTGCGCCGAGATCGGCGCCGCGCCGTCCAGGCGCTGCAGCCAAAGCAGGTGGCCGCCGTCGTCGACGATCGCGATCGTGACGAACCATTGGTGGGCAGCGGCTTCGGCCTCGGCCGCGGCGGCGATGCGCTTCAAGTCGTCGTGGGACAAATAGGGTTTCGTGTTCATCGTTGGGCTCGTAGGTTGATTGTCAGCGCGCGACTGTACGCAAGAACTCCGCCAATCTGCCACGGCCGAAAGGGGCTTGTCGCGTTGTGTAACCGGGGAACTAGAATCCTGATGACGGGTCCACACTCGCGCTACTTCTCAAGGAGTCAACATGAACCAACCCCTGCAGCAAACCGCCGACTACCCCGGCTACACCGGCCAGGTCACATCTCAAGAACAGCGCAACCGCGTGCTGCGCAACACCTATTGGCTGCTCGCGCTGTCGATGATCCCGACGGTGCTCGGTGCCTGGGTCGGCGTGAGCACAGGCCTGACCCGCAGCATGGGCGCGGGCATGGGAGCGATCGTTTTCCTGGGCGGCGCGTTCGGCTTTATCTTCGCGATCGAGAAGACCAAGAACTCTGCCGCTGGCGTGCCGGTGCTGCTCGGCTTCACTTTCTTCATGGGCCTGATGCTCTCGCGCATGATCGGTATGGTGCTGGGCTTGGGCAACGGTGCCGGGCTGATCATGACGGCCTTCTCGGGCACTGCCGTGATCTTCGTCGGCATGGCAACGCTGTCTTCGGTGATCAAGCGCGATCTGTCGTCGATGGGCAAGTTTTTGTTCATCGGCGTGATCATGCTGATCGTCGCAGGCATCGCCAACATCTTCCTGCAGTCGAGCGCGCTGATGATCACGCTGTCGGTCGCGGCGATCGGCATCTTCTCGGCCTTCATCATCTATGACCTGAAGCGCGTGCGCGACGGCGAAGAGACCAACTACATCAGCGCGACGCTGTCGGTCTACCTGGACCTGTACAACGTGTTCCAGTCGCTGCTGGCTATCATCGGGATCGGCGGCAGCCGCGACTGACGGTATCGCCTATCGGCGGGACGGAAGGCGGGGCCTCATTCGGGGCCCCTTCTCTTTGGCTGTCAAGAATCCTGTCGCTCGAATACGGCCATGCTTTCCACATGCGCGGTGTGCGGAAACATGTTGACCGCGCCGGCCATTGCGCAGCGGTAGCCAGCGCGGTGTACCAGCAGATCGGCGTCGCGCGCCAGGGTCGCCGGGTTGCAGCTGACGTAGACGATGCGCGTCGGCGCCGCGTACGCGCGCGCCAGTGACGGGTCGGCGTGCCAATCGGCCAGAGCGGTTACGAGCGCGAACGCACCTTCGCGCGGTGGGTCGACCAGCCATTTGTCGGCACGGCCATAGCCTGACAAATCGGCCGGCGTCAGCTCGAACAGGTTGCAAGCGATGAAGCTCGTCTTGCCGCCCAGCCCGTTGAGCACGGCGTTCTCGCGCGAGCGCTGCACCAGCGCCTCGCTGCCCTCGATGCCGAGCACTTCTCGCGCACCACGCGCGATCGGCAGCGTGAAGTTGCCGAGGCCGCAGAACCAGTCGATCACGCGCTCGTCGGGCTTGGCATCGAGCAGGCGCAGCGCGCGCATCACCAGCACGCGGTTGATGTGCGGGTTGACCTGCGTGAAGTCGGTCGGCTTGAACGGCATCGTGATGCCGAACTCGGGCAGCGCGTACGAGAGCTCCGGCCCACCTTCGTCGAGCCGGTGCACCGTGTCAGGCCCCTTCGATTGCAGCCACCACTGGACACCGCGGCTCACGCCGAACTCGCGCAAACGCGCGAGGTCGGCGGCGGTCAACGGCTCCATGTGGCGCAGCACCATCGCTGTCACGGTGTCGCCGACCGCAAGCTCGATTTGCGGCAGCCGGTCGCGTTGGTCCATCCCGGCGATCAACTCGCGCAGCGGCAGCAGCAGGTCGCTGACATGCGGGGGCAGCACGTCGCAACTTTCCATGTCGGCCACGAAGCCCGATCCGCGCTCGTGGAACCCGACCAGCACTTTGCCCTTCTTCGCGACGAAGCGCACCGACAGGCGACCCCGATACCGGTACCCCCACGCCGGCCCCTCGATCGGCCGCAGCATCTGCTCGGCCTTGACCTTGCCAACGTGCCAGAGCGCGTCCTCGAGCGCGCGCTGCTTGGTCGCCACCTGCGCGCCGATGTGAAAGTGCTGCATCTTGCAACCGCCGCAGATGCCGAAGTGCGGGCAGCGCGGCACCACGCGCTGTGCGCTCTCGTGGCGCATCGCCGTCATCGTCGCCTGCTCCCAGTTGTTCTTGCGGCGGTTCACGTTGACCTGCACCTGCTCGCCGGGCAGCGCGTCTTCAATGAACACGACTTTGCCTTCGAGGTTGTGGGCCACGCCCTGGGCTTCGAGGTCGAGCGATTCGACCGTGAGCCATTCGTCTGTCTGCTGGATCTTCGGGGTTCTCATCGGCAGCGATTATCCGGGCCGCTGATACACTCGGTGCGGTCAGGAGAGAGCAGCGCGAGCTGCCGCCGAAGGCGCAGAGCGGAGATGAAAACATCACGCATCGAACGCTCAGGCAAAAGGACTGACAAACGCTTCACCCGAAGCGTTCCTCACTGGAGAGAGGCCCGCCCCGAGCGGGTCCACCGAAGGGGCAAGCGGGGCACTCGAAAGGGTGCGCTGCCAATCTCTCAGGTAAAGCGGACAGCGAGGGCAAGCCGGTGCGAACATGTCGCGCCGGTACTGAAAAATTGCCCTCGGAGATCTGCCATGTCAACCGCCCTCGCCACGACTGCGCTGCACGCGTTGCACCTCGAACTCGGCGCCAGAATGGTGCCATTTGCCGGCTACGACATGCCGGTCTCGTACCCCGCCGGCATCATCGCCGAGCACCGCCATTGCCGCGACTCGGCAGCACTGTTCGATGTGTCGCACATGGGCCAGCTTCGCCTGATCGGCGACGATGCCGCCACGGCGCTCGAATCGTTGGTGCCGATGGACGTGGCCGATCTCGCAGTCGGCAAACAGCGCTATGCGTTCTTCACGAACAGTGCCGGCGGCATCCTTGACGACCTGATGATCACGCGTCGAGACAACGACCTGTTCCTGATCGTCAACGCTGCTTGCAAAGCCGCCGACATCAAGCACCTCGTCACCAACATCGGCCACCGCTGCACCGTGCAACCGCTGCCCGACCGCTCGCTGCTCGCTTTGCAAGGCCCGAAGGCGGTGCAGGCGCTGGCACGGCTCAACAGCGAGGTCGGGACCCTCACCTTCATGACCGGCCGCAGCTTCATGCTCGTTGGCGCCGAGTGCTTCGTGACCCGCTCGGGCTACACCGGCGAAGACGGCTTCGAGATCTCGGTGCCTGCCGACCAGGCCGATGCATTGGCCCGCGCGCTGCTCGAGCAGCCGGAGGTCAAGCCCGCCGGCCTCGGCGCGCGCGACACGCTGCGGCTCGAAGCCGGCCTGTGCCTGTACGGCCACGACATTGACGAGACGACGACACCGATCGAAGCCGGCCTCACCTGGGCGATCCAGAAAGTGCGCCGCGCCGGTGGCGCCCGCGCCGGTGGCTATCCGGGCTCGGCGGTGACCGACGCGCAACTCGCGACTGGCGCGATCACGAAGCGGGTCGGCCTCGTCGGGCTCGAGCGCGTGCCGGTGCGCGAAGGCGCGGTGATCGTCGACGCGCACGGCCACAAGCTCGGCCACGTGACCAGCGGCACGCTCGCGCCGACCGTCAACGCACCGATCGCGATGGCCTACCTCGCCGCCAACCATGCGCTGCCGCACCACGAGGTCTACGCCGAGGTCAGGGGCAAACGCCAGCCGATGCGCGTGAGCCCGATGCCGTTCGCACCGCACCGCTACTTTCGCGGCTGAACCCGCGGCAGATTCTTGTTTCTCACCTCTTAACCGCACAGGAGCCTTACATGACGACCATGTACACCAACGACCACGAGTGGATCAACATCGAAGACCACGAGGCTGCCACCTGCGGCATCACCCTGCACGCACAAGATGCCCTCGGCGACGTGGTTTTCGTCGACTTGCCGGCCGTTGGCAGCACGTTCAAGAAGGGCGAGGTCGCCGGCGTGGTCGAGTCGGTCAAGGCAGCGGCCGATCTGTACATGCCGGTCAGCGGGGAGGTCGTCGAGGTCAACGAAGCACTGCGCGCCGACCCGTCGCTCGCCAACACCGACCCGCTGGGCAACGGCTGGTTCTTCAAGGTGCATGTCACCGACATGACCGAGTTCGAGCAGTTGATGGACGCCCCGGCCTACGACCTGCTTGTGAAGAACAGCTGAACCGAATCGATCCGAACCGAACTGAATTGATGAGAGAGCCTGCGATGTTGATGTCTGCCACCAAGCCCTTGCGCGAACTCGAAAACGCCTCTGAATTCGTTGCCCGTCACATCGGCACTTCCGCCGCCGACGAGCACCACATGCTCTCGGTGATCGGCGCCGCCTCGCGCCGCGCGCTGATCGAGGCCATCGTGCCGCGCGGCATCGTGCGCCGTGCACCGATGGCGCTGCCCGAGCCGTTGACCGAAGCGCAGGCGCTGGCTGAACTGAAGGCGATCGCGGGTAAGAACCTGCTGCTCAAGAGCTTCATCGGTCAGGGCTACCACGGCACACACACGCCGGGCGTGATCTTGCGCAACATCCTCGAGAACCCGGCTTGGTACACGGCTTACACGCCGTACCAAGCCGAGATTTCGCAGGGGCGGATGGAGGCGCTGATCAACTTCCAGACCATGGTGTGCGAGCTGAGCGGCATGGCGATCGCAGGCTCGTCGATGCTCGATGAAGCCACCGCGGCTGCCGAGGCGATGACGTTGGCAATGCGCGTCGGCACGAGTGGCAAGGGCGCAAAGGCCACGACCTTCTTCGTCGCCGACGACGTGCTGCCGCAAACCCTCGAAGTCGTGCGGACGCGGGCCGCGCCGATCGGCGTGAACGTGGTCGTCGGCCGCGCCGAAGATGCGGGGCAAAGCGACGCGTTCGCGGTGCTGATGCAATACCCCGGCGTCAGCGGCGTCGTGCGCGACCTGAAACGGATCATCGACGCGGTGCATGCAAAGGGCGGCCTGGCCATCGTCGCCGCCGACCTGCTCGCGTTGACGCTGCTCGTGCCACCCGGCGAGATGGGCGCCGACATCGTCGTCGGCAACACCCAACGCTTCGGCATGCCGATGGGCAACGGCGGCCCGCACGCGGCCTACCTCGCCACGCGCGACGAATTCAAGCGCTCGATGCCGGGTCGACTCGTCGGCGTCAGCATCGACGCCCACGGCGCGCCGGCCTATCGCCTCGCATTGCAGACGCGCGAGCAGCACATCCGCCGCGAGAAGGCGACCTCGAACATCTGCACCGCGCAGGTGCTGCCGGCCGTGGTGGCGAGCATGTACGCGGTCTACCACGGGCCCGAGGGCTTGAAGCGCATCGCGCGGCGCGTGGCGAGCTACACGGCGATCCTGGCTGCGGGCCTGAAAGACGTGGGCCGCACGCTGTTGAGCGAATCCGCGTTCGACACGATCACCGTGAACACCGGCGACCACACCGAGCCGCTACTGCAAGCTGCTCGCGACGCCGGCTTCAACCTGCGCCGCGCCTCGGCGCGCAGCGTCGGCATCACGCTCGACGAGACGAGCACGCGTGAGGACATCGCCGCGCTCTGGAAACTATTCGCCGTCGGCCACGCCTTGCCCGACTTCGCGCCGTTCGAGAAAGGCGTCGCCTCGCTGATCCCGCCGGCCGTGCAACGCAGCAGCACCTTCCTCACGCACCCGGTCTTCAACCGCCACCACAGCGAGACCGAGATGCTGCGCTACATCCGCAGCCTGTCCGACAAAGACCTGGCGCTCGACCGCACGATGATCCCGCTCGGCTCGTGCACGATGAAGCTGAACGCGACCAGCGAGATGATCCCGATCACCTGGCCCGAATTCGCGAACGTTCATCCGTTCGCTCCACCCGATCAGCTCGCGGGCTACGAGCAATTGCGCGTGCAGCTCGAAAAATGGCTCTGTCAGGCGACCGGCTACAGCGGCGTGAGCCTGCAACCCAACGCCGGCTCGCAGGGCGAGTACGCCGGGCTGCTGGTGATCCGCGCGTTCCACGCGGCGCGCAATGAGGCGCACCGCACGATCTGCCTGATCCCCGAATCGGCGCACGGCACGAACCCGGCGAGTGCACAGATGGCAGGGCTGCAGGTCGTGGTCACGAAGTGCGATGCCGAAGGCAACATCGATCTGGCCGACCTGCGCGCCAAGTGCGAGCAGCACAGCGCCAAGCTCGCCGCGATCATGATCACCTACCCGTCCACCTACGGCGTGTTCGACGTGCACGTGAAAGACATTTGTGCGCTCGTGCACGCGCACGGTGGTCGCGTCTATGTCGACGGCGCGAACATGAACGCGCTGGTCGGCGTGGCCGCACCGGGCGAGTTCGGCGGCGACGTGAGCCACCTGAATTTGCACAAGACGTTTTGCATCCCACACGGCGGCGGCGGGCCAGGCGTCGGGCCGGTCTGCGTGGTCGCCGATCTCGTGCCTTACCTGCCGGCGCACCCTTCGGCCGCTCAGGCTGCTCCGTCGACGGCTCAGGACATCCGGAGTCACGTGGGCGCGGTCAGCGCGGCGCCGCTGGGCAATGCCGCCGTGTTGCCGATCAGCTGGATGTACATGCGGATGATGGGTAGCGTTGGCCTGACCGCCGCGACCGAAACCGCGATCCTCTCGGCCAATTACATCGCCGCACGCCTCGCCGATCACTACGACATCCACTTCAGCGGCAACGTCGCGGGCCTCAAAGGCGGCGGCGTGGCGCACGAGTGCATCCTCGACCTGCGGCCGTTGAAAGACGCGACCGGCGGTGCCGCCAACGGCATCAGCGCCGAAGACGTGGCCAAGCGCCTGATCGACTACGGCTTTCACGCGCCGACCTTGAGCTTCCCGGTTGCCGGCACGTTGATGGTCGAGCCGACGGAGAGCGAATCGCTTGCCGAACTCGACCGTTTTTGCGACGCGATGATCGCGATCCGCGGCGAGATCGCGAAGGTCGAATCGGGCGTCGGGAACGGCGGATGGCCACAAGACGACAACCCGCTGAAAGCCGCGCCGCACACGGCCGGCGCGCTGCTCAAAGCCGATTGGCCGCACGCGTACACGCGCGAAGAGGCAGCCTTCCCGCTCGCCTCGTTGCGCCGCGGCAAGTACTGGTCGCCGGTCGGCCGCGTCGACAACGTCTACGGTGACCGCAACCTGTTCTGTGCCTGCCCGCCTCTGAGCAGCTACGAAGACTGACCCATGGCCGTCTCGGTCTTCGACCTGTTCAAGATCGGCAACGGCCCCAGCAGTTCGCACACGGTCGGGCCGATGCGCGCGGCGCGGCTATTCGTCGCGCGGCTCGACCATGAAGGCAAACTCGCGGCGACCGCGCGCATTTGCGCACAGCTGTACGGCTCGCTCGGCGCCACCGGCAAGGGCCACGGCACCGACAAGGCGGTGCTGCTCGGGCTGATGGGCCACGAGCCGGACAAGGTCGACATCGAGCACATCGGTGCCCAGCTAAAAGGCACACGTGAGTCGAAGGCGATAGCGCTGCTGGGCATGTAGCGGGTCGCATTCACCGAGCGAACCGACCTCATCTTCTACCGCCGTGAGACCCTGCCCTTCCACGCCAACGGCATGCGCTTTACCGCCTTCGATGCCGATGGCGCCGAGGTGCTGACGCGCGCCTACTACTCGGTCGGCGGCGGCTTCGTCGTCAGCGACGAGATCGCGCACGACGGCAGCAAACAGAAGGTGGTCGCACCCGACACCACGGTGCTCGCGCACCCGTTCCACAGCGGCGCCGATCTGCTGGTGCTGGCAAAGCAGCACCGTTGCAGCATCGCCGAACTCATGCGCCGCAACGAACAACATTGGCGCACCGACGCCGAGATCGACGCCGGCCTGATGAAGATCTGGGCCGTGATGCAAGCCTGCGTCGTGCGCGGCTGCCAGACCGACGGCGTGCTGCCGAGCGGCTTCAAGGTCAAGCGCCGTGCGGCCGATCTGTACCGGCAACTTTGTGCCAACCCGGAGGCCGCATTGCGTGACCCGCTGCAAGTGCTCGACTGGGTCAACCCCTACGCGCTCGCCGTCAACGAAGAGAACGCCGCCGGTGGCCGCGTCGTCACCGCGCCGACGAACGGCGCTGCCGGCATCGTGCCCGCGGTGCTGCACTACTACACCCGCTTCGTGGCGAGGACGACCGACAAGGGTGTGATCGACTTCCTGCTCACCGCCGCGGCGATCGGCATGCTCTACGAGGAAAACGCCTCGATCTCGGGCGCCGAGGTCGGCTGCCAGGGCGAGGTCGGCGTGGCTTGCTCGATGGCCGCCGGCGCGCTGTGCGCGGTGCTCAGCGGTACGCCCGAGCAGGTGGAAAACGCCGCCGAGATCGGCATGGAGCACCACCTCGGCCTGACCTGCGACCCGGTCGGCGGGCTGGTGCAAATCCCGTGCATCGAGCGCAACGCGATCGCCTCGGTCAAGGCGATCAACGCCGCGCGCATGGCGCTGCGCGGCGACGGCACGCACCACGTCAGCCTCGACCAAGTCATCAAGACCATGCGCGAGACCGGCGCCGACATGATGACCAAGTACAAGGAAACCGCGCGCGGCGGTCTGGCGGTGAACATCGTCGAGTGCTGAAAGGCGCAGCGCGGTGAGCGCGTGCACCCGGGCGCGCGTCGCACCACAATGGCCGGCATGAACGAGCTCTCGGCCTCACCCATCACCGCGCAAACGCCCCGCGCGCCTCGCCTGGATCAGGCGCCCGACGCGGCCCCGAGTGCGGCCGGGCGCCGGCTGCTCTACGCACAAGCACTGCATGCGAGCGAGCAGCTGCACGAGCCACAAGGCTTCGTCGCGCTGGTGCTGCTCGAGGTGGTGTCCGCCTCCGCCTCGGCGGCGCACGAAGAGCGCACGCTCGCGGCGGTGACCACGCGGCTGGCCGAGATGCTGAACCGCAGGCTGCGCTCGGTCGACCTGCTGGTGCGCAGCGCCTCCTGCGAACTCGCGGTGCTGCTGACGCACGCCAACATGGGCGTGGCCGCAGCGTTCTCCGAGAGGCTGCGCCAGCCGATCGAGCAGGCACTGCGCGATCTGAAGCGCACCGACGAGATCGTGGTTTGCATGGGCTTGGCCGCCAACCCACCCGCCAACCCATGGCACCCTGAGATGCTGATCGAACTGGCGGATTTCCGCATGCGCGAGGCGCTGCGGCGCGCCCGGCAGACACCCAATCGCGATTGGGCGCTCGTCGTCGACGGGGCGGCCGTGCCGCAGTCGGAGTGCCGCCCGACCGAGTGGCCGGCGGCCTTCGAGATCACGAACAACGCGGGGCTGTAGCGGCGCGCCCGGCAGATCCCCATCTGCCCGTGAACTTCATCAGACGAGTCCGGCGACTTCACGCAAGCGCCTCGCATTCGCACTGCAGGTTCGGCGAAACGCGGCGCTGATGCGCGCGTCGGCCGCGGCACGGTCCCAGAACCCGAGTGCCGCCGCGCAGGCCAGCAGCCAGACCGCACGCTGCGGCGGCAATGGCAGTGCGGGCTCGAAGCTGCGCGTCGGCAGTTCCCCACCCGGCAGCGGCGCGTAGAGCATCGGTAGCATGTCGTAGGCGGGGGCGAGCGCCAGCGTGTCGTTTGGGACGAAGCTGAGGTTGCCGGTGTGCATGTCGGTGTTGGCGATCAGGCGGCCGAACCACCAAAGGCGGCGCACGCGTTCGACCGTCTCGGCGTCGAGCAGCCCGACTAGCGCGAATCGCCCCGCGAGCGCGGTCCAATCGCTCGTGCCGGCGCCGATCAGCGCGGCGTCGAGCGTTGAGAGGCTCGTCAACCGACTGCGGCCGAACGAACCGTGGCGGTCGAAGCGCTCGACCTCGAGAAAAGTGCGGCCCGCATGCGCGACGACGCGGCTGCGCGCGGCGGCAAAGCCGGGCATGCCGCCGATCGCCTCCAACGCCACGTGCTCGCACACCAGCAGGTCCGACCAGCGCCGCACCGCAGCCGAGCGGTCGGCGCCCGAGAACTTCACCAGCACGTGCGGGGTCGCGCTGCCGGCACGCTCGCGCAGCACGGCGAACTTCGGAAACTCGCCGCCTGCGCTCGACCCGGCCAAACCCGCGCCGATCGCGAGCTCGGCCAGGCGCGCGTAAGCAGCGCCGACCGCGCGCGTACGCAGCGGCTCAAGCGGCGTGAGCTTGGTCGCCTGCCAATGCTCGAAAGCCCGGTCGCCGAGGATCAGGTTGCCGCTTGCGTCCGAGCCGCTGCGGCTCAGCACCCAGGCAATGTCGTCGTCGCCCCACTCCTGCGGGTTGGCCGAGACGCCGAGCTGCCGGTGCTCGGCGCGCGCGAACTGCCGGCCCATGTAGCCCTGCGGGCGCATGTCGTGGACGAAATACGACAGGCCGTCCCACCAGCCGTCGCGCGACTCCTCGGGCACCGGCCAGCCCGTGCCGTTCAATGGCGCGCAACTGCCTTGCGGGCGCACCAGATCGAGCGATGTCAGCCGCTCGGCGCGCCCGGCGCTGTCGACCTCGTAGAGCGGCAGCGGTGCCAACTCGCCGCGCAGGTCGCGGCGCAGCGCGTAGCGGCTTCGGCGCGCCTTACCGGTGCCGACCACGGCACTGCCGAGCGATTGCAGCATCCAGTGCAAAGTGGGAATACTGACACCTAGCGGCGCGGCGATGTCGGCCGCGCTGGCGGCCGAGCGCCGGGCGAGCACGGTGGTCAGCTGATCACGGGCGATCTCATTTCTCGGGCGCATGCGCCGTTATGAAACGATTGTCGAGAAGATCGAAAGCAGTTTTAGCGGAGTAATGTGCATACCAAACAGCATTTTTCGAGAAGATCATCGGATCGAATTCTCGGCAGTGGCTCACTCCTTCGACGCTGGCATCTGCGCCGGCATCGCCCCGCCTGCGCTCGGCGGGGCGTCGTGCGAACCGAAGCGCCGCTTCGCCCACGCCGCCATCTGATCGAGGTAGCTGTACAGCACCGGCACGACGATCAGCGTGAGCAAGGTCGAGGTGATCACGCCGCCGATGATCGCGCGGCCCATCGGCGCCTGGATTTCACCGCCTTCGTCGAGCGCGAGCGCCATCGGCAGCATGCCAAAGATCATCGCGGCGGTCGTCATGATGATCGGGCGCATCCGCACGAGGCCGGCCTGCAGCAGCGATTCGGCCACGCTCGAGCCGGTGCGGCGCACATGGTTGGCATAGTCGACCAGCAGGATCGCGTTCTTCGTCACCAGGCCCATCAGCATCACCAGGCCGATCATCGAGAACAGGTTCAGCGTCGAGCCGGTCAGCAGCAGCGCGAGCATCACGCCGATCAGCGCCAGTGGCAGCGAGGCCATGATCGCGAACGGTTGCAAGAAGCTGCCGAACTGCGATGCGAGCACGATGTAGATGAACACCACCGCCGCACCGAGCGCCAACAACACCCCCTGAAACGCCTCGGCCTGCTCTTTCGACTGGCCACCCATGTCGAAACGGTAGCCCGGCGGCAGCACGGTCGCGTCGACGAGCTTTTTCACGTCGCTGCTCACGTCGCCACTCGGCCGGCCGGCGGCACCGGCATAGATCGCCTGGCGCCGCTGCAGGTCTTGCCGCTTGATCACCTCGGGGTTGACGACCGGCACCACATCGGCCACGCGCGAGAGCGCGATCGGCGTGCCGTCTGCAGCGAAGGCGACCGGCAGGTTGTCGAGCTGCGAGATGTTCTCGCGCATCGGCCGCGGCAGGCGCAGCTCGACTTCGACCTGCTCGCCGTCGGGCGCCGTCCAATACGTCGCGACATCGCCGTTGACGAAGCTGCGCAAGCTGGCGGCGAGTTGCGTCGGCGTCAGGCCGAGCTCGCGTGCGGCATCGGCCTTGATGCGCACGGCATAAGCGGGCAGGCCGGGCTTGACCGAAGTTTCGAGGTCGGTGATGCCCTTGATCTTGGCGATCTTCTCGGCGAGCTTGAGCACCTCGCGGTCGAGCACGGCCATGTCGGGGCCGAGCAGTGAGACGAAAATCGGCCGCTGGCCGAGCGACACATCGGCACCGGGGATCGGCGCCACGCCCTGACGGATGGCTTCCTCGACCTGCTTTTGCGTGCGTTTACGCTCATGCGGCTTCAGCAGCTGGATGGTCAGGTCACCGGTGTTGCGCGAGCCACTGCCGGTGTCGCCGACGCTGGTCGAGATCATCCGCACCTCGGGCATTGCCCGCACCACGTCTTCGACCTGGCGCATCTTCTCGCTGCCGCGCTCCAGGCTGGTGCCGACCGGCATGCGCACGTTCATGCGGATGTAGCTGTCGTCCGACTCGGGGATGAACTCGGTGCCGACCAGCGGCGCGAGAAAAATCGCGCCGACGAAGCTCGCGATGCCGGCCCACACGACGATGCCGCGCGGCCCGATGAAACGCAGATAGCGCTTGTCCGAAAACACCCAGTGAATCAGCCGCTCGTAGACGCCGTGCATTGCGTCGAGCAGGCGATCGGTGCCGCGCATCAGGTGGCCGATGACGGGCAGCTTGATGAGCTTGTTGGTGGGTGGATCTTTCCAGAGGCTAGAGAGCATCGGGTCGAGCGTGAAGCTGACGAACAGGCTCACGAGCACCGCCACCGCGACGGTGATGCCGAACGGAAAGAAGAACTTGCCGATGATCCCTTTCATGAACGCGACCGGCACGAACACCGCGCAGATCGCGAACGTGGTCGCCATCACCGCCAGGCCGATCTCGTCGGTGCCTTCGCGCGCGGCGGTCCGGTGGTCTTTGCCCATGTGCACGTGGCGCACGATGTTTTCGCGCACCACGATCGCATCGTCGATCAAGAGGCCGATGCACAGGCTCAGCGCCATCATCGTCATGAAGTTCAGCGTGAAGCCGAACGCGTAGACCGCGATAAAGGCCGAGATCACCGCGATCGGCAGCGTGAGGCCGGTGATGATCGTGCTGCGCCAGCTGTGCAGGAACAAGAACACGATCGCGATCGTCAGCAGCGCGCCTTCGATCAACGTGCGCTTCACGCCCTTCAGTGAATCTTTGACCCAGTCGCTGTCGGCATACACGAGCCGCAGTTCCACGCCCGGCGGTAGCGACTGGCGCAGCGCTTCGGTCGCGGCCTTGATGCCGTCGCCGGTCTCGACGATGTTGGCGTCTTGCTGCTTGTAGACGAGGAACGCGATCGACGGCTTGCCGTCGACGCGTGCGATCGAGGTCGCCTCGCGTTCGCGCTCGACGAGCTCGCCCAAATCACCGAGCCGCACCACCAGGTTGCCGCGCTTGGCGATCACCAAATCGCCGAACGCCTTGGCATCTCGCACCCGGCCTTCGACGCGCACCAGCGCGTCTTCTTTCGCGCTGCTGAGCAGGCCGACCGGCACGTCGGCGTTGGCGCGCTGCAGCGCCGTCGACACATCGGCCGGCGTCAGCTGGTAAGCGCGCAGCCGCTGCGGGTCGAGGTCGACGCGCACCTGCCGCGTTGTCATGCCACCGACATCGACACGCGCCACACCGGCGACGCGTTCGATCCGCTTCCTGACCACCTGATCGGCGAGCAGCGAGAGCTCGCGCGCACTGCGGTCGGGCGCGATCAGCGCGAGGTTGACGGTGGGTTGCGCGTTGTCACCGTCGAAGCGCGAGATGTAGGGTGCCTTCGCGTCGCGCGGGAACGCAGGCTGCAGCGCCGAGACCTTGTCGCGCACGTCTTGCACCGCGCGGCCCATGTCGGCGGCGAGCTGGAACTCGACGACCGTCTCGCTGCGCCCTTCGACGCTGTTCGAGCGGATCATCTTGACGCCGGCGATGCCGTTCAGGCCGAGCTCGATCGGCCGGGTCAACTCGGTCTCGATCGCCTCGGGCGAGGCGCCGGGGTAGGCAACGCTGACGAAGACGATCGGCGGCGAGATGTCGGGCAGCCGCTCGACGCGCAACTGGCTGTACGAGAACACGCCGAGCACGCACAGCGCGGCCATGACCATCGTCGCGAAGACGGGGTTGTTGATCGAGACGCGGGTGAACCACATCTCAGGACGCCTTACTCGATGCGGCGCTCGCGCTGGCGGCTGGCATACCCGAACCCGCGCCCTTCGCGACGATCTTCGCTGGCGCGCCTTCTTTCAACGTGTCGAAGCGCGCCGCCACCACCTGCGCGTCGGCGGTCAGGCCCTTCGTCACCTCGACGCGGCCGTTCGCCAAATCGCGCCGGCCGGTGATCACGAGGCGACGCACCAGCGCGCCCTTCTCGACCGTCCAGACGAAGTCCTGCCCCGAAGCCTGCCCGACCGATGCAGCCGGAATGGTCAGGCGCTGTGACGAATCGTCGAGCGAGACCAGCGCGCTCGCGTATTGGCCGGCGCGAAACACCTCTTGCGGGTTCGGCAGCAACACCACGACGCGGATGCCGCGCGTGCCCGCCTCGGCCATCGGCGCGATCCGGTCGATGCGCCCTTCGACCGGTTCGGCCGCGCCTTCGACGCGCACCGCGAGCTTTTGCCCCGCTCGCAACATCGAGACCTGGTGCGTGCCGACGACGCCTGCAAGTTCGAGCTCACGCAAATCGACGACCGTCATCAGCTCTTGTTCGGCGCTGACCTTCTCACCCGGCACCACGTTGCGCCGGCCGATCACACCGGCGATCGGCGAGACCAGCGCCGCTTCGCGGATGCCGAGTGCCGCGGTGCCCAACTGCGCCTGCGCCGATTTGAGCTGCGCACGCGTCGCATCGAGCGTGGCGCGCGAGCTCTCGAGCGCGTTCGCGGAGATGAACCGCTGGTTCGCCAGGTCTTCGTTCGACTTGTGGATGCGCTCGGCCTCGACCATGCGCGCCCGCGCCGAATCGACACCCGCCGATCGCTCGGCCGCGCGGCTTTGAAGGTCGGACAGATCGATGGTGCCGAGCGATTGCCCGGCCTTGACCCTGCTGCCTTCGGCAACCGACAAGCTCAGCAGCGTGCCCGAGGCCTTGGCCCGCACGACGGCGGTGCGCGGCGCCATCAGCGGCCCCGAGAATTCGATGCGTTCAGGCATCGCCGCCAGCAGCGGCCGAGCGACCTCCGCCGGCGTAAATTCCAGCGTCACGTCGGGCTTCCCAGCATCCTTGTCGTCGCTGCGGCTTTTGGCACGCAACGCGACCCCCACGGCGATGGCCACGACGATGATCGCGATCCCTCCGCCCATCAGCCACTGCTTGCGCATCCGGCCTCCTGATTTGTGTTGTTTCGATTCCGGGCGGGAGTGTAGGCACGTGCGGTGACGGAACAACCCCCACTTGCGACGAACTGCAGAATGGGCGGACCGAACCGCCGCAAGGCGTGCCTCGGCTGCGTCAGGCTTGGCGAGGCGCTTGCGCGGGGATCGGTGCGGTCGCGACCCTCACGTCACCGCACTGCGCGCGCTGGCGCAGCGCGTGGTCCATCAGCACGAGTGCGAGCATCGCTTCGGCGATCGGCGTTGCGCGGATGCCGACGCACGGGTCGTGGCGGCCGAAGGTTTCGACCACCGCCGGCTGGCCTGCGAGATCAATCGACTGGCGCGGGCTGCGGATCGAGCTGGTCGGCTTGATCGCGATGCTGACCGTGATGTCTTGCCCGGTCGAGATGCCGCCCGAGACGCCACCCGCGTTGTTCGTTGTGAAGCCCTCGGGTGTCATCTCGTCGCCGTGCGTCGTGCCGCGCTGCGCGACGCTCGCGAAGCCGGCGCCGATTTCCACGCCCTTGACCGCATTGATGCCCATCATCACTTTGGCGATGTCGGCGTCGAGCTTGTCGTACAGCGGCTCACCCAAGCCGACCGGCACGTTGCGCGCGCCGACGAAGATGCGCGCCCCGCACGAGTCACCGGCCTTGCGCAGGTCGTCCATGTAGGCCTCGAGGCGCGAGATGTCGCTCGCATTGGCCGCGAAGAACGGGTTGTTCGGGATGTGGCCCAGCGACTCGAATGGGATTTCGATCTCGCCGATCTGCGTCATGTGGCCGATGAAGGTCGTGCCGTATTTCGCCTTCAGCCATTTGCGAGCGACCGCACCTGCGCCGACCATCGGCGCGGTCATTCGCGCAGAGGCGCGGCCGCCGCCGCGCGGGTCGCGCAGGCCGTACTTGTGCAGGTAGGCGTAGTCGGCGTGGCCGGGGCGAAAGGTATCGAGGATGTTGCCGTAGTCCTTGCTGCGCTGGTCGGTGTTGCGGATCAGCAGGCAGATCGGCGTGCCAGTCGTGCGGCCCTCGAACACGCCCGACAAAATCTCGACCGTGTCGGGCTCGTTGCGCTGCGTGACGTGACGCGAGGTGCCGGGGCGGCGCCGGTCGAGCTCGGGCTGGATGTCGGCCTCGGCGAGTTCCATCCCTGGCGGGCAACCGTCGATCACGCAGCCGATCGCCGGGCCGTGACTTTCGCCGAAGTTGGTGACGCGGAAAAGTTTGCCGAGGGTGCTGCCGGACATGGCGCGCTTTCAAAAGTCTAAAACGCAAACACCGCCCGGAGGCGGTGTCGCGACGGAACCGGATTCTAAATCCGCACGTCAGGAAGTCCGCCCGTCGTGCGGCTCGCTCTCGACCGGCCAGTCGCGGATGTAAGCCTTGAGCATGCGATTCTCGAAATCCTGCCCGTCGACCACCGCCTTGGCCACGTCGTAGAACGAGATCACGCCCATCAGCGTGCGCTCGCTCATCACCGGCATGTAGCGCGCGTGCCGCCCGAGCATCATGCGGCGCACTTCGTCGATCTCGGTTTCGGGGGTGCAGGTAAGCGGGTGATCATCCATCACGGTGCGCACGATCGTCGTGCCCATCGCGCCGCCGTTCTTGACGATCGCCGTGATCACTTCGCGAAAGGTCAACATGCCGGTCAACTCGCCGTGGTCCATCACGACGAGCGAGCCGATGTCGCGCTCCGACATCGCGTTGACGGCTTCGTGCAGCGCCTGATCCGGTGACACGGTGAAGAGCGTACCGCCCTTGACGCGGAGGATGTCGCTGACTTTCATGGGGCGCTTTCAAGACCAGGTGTGTGAGTTCAATATAGCCCACAATTCCGGCCGACAACACCGATAGAACCCAGTTGGTTTCCAACGGAGACAACATGCCCGGCCACTCGAACCCCGGCTTCGACACACTGGCACTTCACGCCGGCGCGTCACCCGACCCCACCACCGGCGCGCGCGCCGTGCCGATCCACCTGACCACGTCGTTCGTGTTCGAGAGCAGCGAGCACGCCGCCTCGCTGTTCAACATGGAGCGCTCGGGCCACGTCTACAGCCGCATCTCGAACCCGACCAACGCGGTGCTCGAAGAACGTGTGGCCGCGCTCGAAGGCGGCGCCGGTGCGATCGCGACGGCCAGCGGCCAGGCCGCGTTGCACCTTGCCGTTTCGACCATCGCCGGCGCGGGCTCGCACATCGTGGCCTCGAGCGCACTCTACGGTGGCTCCCACAACCTGCTGCACTACACGCTCTCGCGTTTCGGCATCGAGACCACGTTCGTGAAGCCGGGCGACATCGACGGCTGGCGCGCGGCAATCCGCCCGAGCACCAAGCTGCTCTTCGGCGAGACGCTCGGCAACCCGGGGCTCGACGTGCTCGACATCCCCACTGTCGCCGACATCGCGCACACGCACGGCGTGCCGCTGCTGGTCGACTCGACCTTCACGACGCCGTGGCTGATGAAGCCCTTCGATCACGGTGCCGATCTGATTTTTCATTCGGCGACCAAGTTCCTCTCCGGCCACGGCACCGTGATCGGCGGCGTGCTGGTCGACAGCGGGCAGTTCGACTGGGCTGCAGCGCACGCAGCGCACGGCCGCTTTGCCGAACTCGCCGAGCCTTATGCGGGATTTCACGGCATGGTGTTCAGCGAGGAGAGCAGCGTCGGCGCCTTCTTGATGCGCGCGCGCCGTGAAGGCTTGCGCGACTTCGGCGCCTGCATGAGCCCGCACACCGCGTGGCTCATCTTGCAAGGCATCGAAACGCTGCCACTGCGCATGGCGCGGCACGTGGAAAACACGCGCAAGGTGGTGGCGTTTCTGGCCGCGCACGGACAAGTCGCGCGCGTCGGCTACCCCGAGCTCGAATCGCACCCGAGCCATGCACTCGCCAAGCGCCTGCTGCCACGCGGCTGCGGTTCGATCTTCAGCTTCGACCTGCGCGGCTCGCGCCAGCAGGGTGTCACGTTCATCGAGGCGCTGAAGATTTTTTCGCACCTCGCGAACGTCGGCGATTGCCGCTCGCTCGTGATTCACCCGGCCTCGACCACGCACTTCCGCATGGACGACGCGGCGCTCGCGCAAGCCGGTATCACGGCCGGCACGATCCGGCTCTCGATCGGGCTCGAAGACGCGGATGACCTGATCGACGACCTGAAGCGCGCGTTGAAAATCGCCGAGAAAGTGGCGGCCTGATGCAGCTCACCGTCGACACGCCCGAAGGCAAGGCGGCCGCGTACGCATACACCGGCGGAAAGGTTCACGACGCCGCCTTGCCGTGCGTCGTGTTCATCCATGGCGCACTCAACGACCACAGCGTCTGGACGCTGCTCGCGCGCTGGTTCGCGCACCACGGCCACGGCGTGCTCGCGTTCGACCTGCCGGGCCATGGGCGCAGTGGCGGCGCACCGCTGGCGAGCGTCGAGGCGGCGGCCGACTGGCTGCTGGCGGCCCTCGGTGCTGCCGGCGTGCAGCGAGCGGCGCTGGTCGGTCACAGCATGGGCTCGTTGATTGCGCTCGAGGCCGCGGCGCGCGCGCCGGCACGCGCATCGACGCTCGCGATGGTCGGCACGGCCTACCCGATGAAGGTTTCCGACGCGCTGCTCGATACCGCACGCGACGACCCGCTGCGCGCGATCGACATGGTCAACGCGTTCTCTCACTCCGGCTTCGCGGCCAAGCCCTCTTACCCCGGCCCTGGCAGCTGGCTGCACGGGGCAGACCGCGCGCTGATGCGCCGCGTGCAAGCCGGTCAGACGGCGGTGAACTTGTTCCAACACGACTTCGGCGTTTGCAACGCGTATGCGGGTGGCTTGGTCGCGGCGGCGCAGGTGCAGTGCGCTGCGCACCTCGTTCTCGGCGACCGCGACCAGATGACGACGCCCCGTCAGTCGCGCGAGATCGCGCAGGCGTTGAAGGCACAGGTGCACACCGTGCCGGCCGGCCATGCACTGATGGCCGAAGCGCCCGATGCGGTGCTGGCCGTGTTACGAATCGCGCTGAATTGAGCCGACGCGCCGGGTGCGCCGGCCCACGCCGCAACACTCAATTCGTGACGGCGATCTCTGTCGTGCCGGCGACACCTTCCGTCTTCAGCAACACCCGGATCGAACCTGGAACCGCAGCCGCCGGGACTGCGACGAGCAGCAAATCCTTGTTGCTCGCGAAGCTGGTCTGGCCCTTGAACAGAATCGTCTTGGTGCCGGCGCCGGTCACCGTCAACTGGTACGTGCCACCGGGGATGTCGATCGAATCGTTGCTCGGCGCTGGCCCGCTGGTGCCGATCGCAGTGCCTGCGATCGACGGCTTGGCGGTTGTGATGTCGGCACCCGGCGTGCTCATGTAGATGTCGACGCTGCCGACGTTGTAGGCGCCGTTCATCAAACGCAGACGCGTGCTGTCGCTCGTCAGCGGCTTGTTATGCGGGTCGGGGATCAGGTAGGCGGCGCTGGTTGTCGCCGAGGTGTCGAGCGCAACGATCGTGTTCTTCGTTCCGCGCAGCGGGTCGATCGAGACGCTGCCGATTTGGGTGCCTGCCAAGGAAGACCGCACCGACCAGTCGGCCGAACCCATGTCGAACTTGAAGTAGTTCGAGGCGAAGCCGTAGCTGACGTTGGTGACATCGCCCCGCGCGACATTGGCGCGGTACAGCGTGACTTGCGGGCCGCTGTTCGACACGTCGACAAATCGCACGACCGGGTCGGCAATGTCGAGTCGGTCTTCGGTGTCACCACCGCCACAAGCGGTCAACGCGGCCAAAGGCAGGCGCGCAACCATTGAAGTTTTGATGGGTTTCATCGGAAGCGCTTTCGGATGGCTCTTTCTGCGTTAGCTATGGACGAGTGCCATGTCCGAGGGCGAGAGCCAACAAGCAAGCGGGTTCAGTGCTCGTTGACTCGGACCGGTCGAGCGCTCTGAACCAACCCAAGTAGCTGGCCAAGTAGGAAGTGGCCACGCCTGTCCGGCTCCCGGCCTTGGCGTCCTGGGCCAGAGCCAGGAAGCGGTGGCGCCAGCGGAA
>ENA-OFDM01000010-OFDM01000010.1-metagenomes-genome-assembly--contig:-NODE-10-length-72216-cov-10.541581_pt1 | contig 72216 bp, 61 predicted proteins | sample MGYA00153385_OFDM01 | MGnify analysis MGYA00153385
TACCTCTACCTGGTTTATTATATAATCCGAGCATTCCCTCATTTTCCCATCGATTTAACCAGTTATACATAGTCTTATAACTAAATTTAAAGATTTTTATCAGATTTTCATTTTTGACATTTTGTGAAACCAAAATCAAAAAATGTGCTCTTTGGCGCACTTGATGATGTCTGCTTTTGCGATAAATTCGGTTTAGCAATTTCAACGAAAGTGGATTGATATCTCGAAGTAAAAACATATAAAACCTATTTAAATACAACTTAATATTTTTAGTATATCATATTAGTTGTTTTGTGTAATTAATTTTGTTTGACTACTTACATTGCTAGTATCAGAATAATAGTCTGTGACAGCTAAGTCGAGCTTGCCATCAGCATTAAAGTCTTCCACAACGACAGACCGCGGAAAAAGGTCTCCCCCATTAAATTTAATAGGTGCACCAAAGCTGCCTGTACCTGTCCCCAACAGGGTCGATAGATTGCCAGAATCGTGTATCGTAATTAAATCTAGCTTACCGTCGCTGTTAAAGTCGCCCACACCAATAGCATAACCACGATCTGACCCCGTATCAATTCCCCCCGTATCAAAGCTTTTGGGAGTGCCAAAGCTACCTGTACCATTTCCCAATAGGATAGCTACCTGGCTCTTCTCTCCGCTAATCCACATTGAAGCTATGTCCAGGTTGCCGTCGCTGTTAAAGTCTCCTAATGCCAGAGATATCGGAGAAAAGCCGATGTTAAAGTTGGTGGCAGTGCCAAAGCTGCCAGTGCCTGTCCCCAATAGAATGGAGATGTTCGCAGATCCGTTATTGGATGTGGCAATATCTGGCTTACCGTCTTTGTTAAAGTCTCCTACAACAACGGAATTGGGGTTTGTGCCGACAGGGTAGTTGGTTGCGGTACTGAAAATAGACATAATTAATTTACCTATCTAAAGATTTTGCTTAAATTGAGTAGAGTCGAATTTGCAACGTGCTAATTTGGGAATATATTCCCTATTTAAAACTTGTACTTGATACAATAATCGCAACTGTGAATAATGTCAATTCATAAAAGTCATAACTTAAAGTCATAAAAGTCATATTTATAAAAATATATTTCAATCAGTAGACAAAGCTATCAAAGTCAAGTTAAATCATACGTAACAGAAATCTAGGGGTCGAAAAATGTATACCTCCTGTACAAATCACTTAAAATATGAAGCTATGACAGTAGAAGAAGCAATAACTTTTTTAGACAACCTCGTATACGAACAAACAGAAAAACATCTGACTCGGTTGCAACAGTCAATAATTAAAGGCGTTGTAGGGGGTTTGACATACCAAGAAATTCAGCAAAACGATCCGATCGCCCGCGGGTACACAGTGGGCTACCTGGGGCGGTATGTCGGCTACAACTTGTGGAAAGACCTCACCAAGGTACTGAAGCAAGCAGAAATTATTGAAACAGAAGAAAGAGTAGTCGGAGCAAATCTTTGGGACTGTATGATGAGAGCTGTACAAAAAGGTACACAACCTGCTAAATCTGTCGATCCGATCTTGCAAAAGCTACTGCAAATGCATTACCGAATCAGAGAACACTTGGTCAGCACCGAGTACAGCGATACATATCTCGCTGAAGATGAACATTTGCCCGATCGACCTTTGTGTCTCGTCAAGCGCCTGAAAAGCCAGTCAGAGAGAACCAGCTATTTATTCGATCGAGAAACAGAGGTATTATATCGCTTGGGAAAACACGATCGAATACCAGAATTGTTAGCACGATTTGAAGAAGACGGGTATTTTTATTTAGTCTATCAATTCATCGAAGGACAACCACTGTATCAAGAACTAATCGAGGGTCAACCTTGGGAAGAACATCAAGTTATTGCCTTGCTGAAAGATATCTTGGAAGTGCTGGTATTCGTTCACAAAAAAAATGTAATTCACCGCGACGTTCATCCTCAAAACTTGATTAGACGCACATCTGACAATAAGATTGTCTTAATTGACTTTGGCTCAGTCAAAGAAATTAGTAATTCCCAGAATAACATCGGCCAAACAAAATCGCGCGGCGGTACTCAACAAGACTACATTCCCCCCGAACAATCCATGGGTACGCCTAAATTTTGCAGCGACATTTATGCTGTTGGGATCATCGGTATTCAAGCCTTGACAGGGATGCGCCCGAAACAACTGAGAGTTGATAATTTAGGCAATCTGATCTGGCAGAAAAATGCAATTGTTACCCCGGAGTTTGCTCGCGTTTTAGACCAGATGGTGCTGTACGCTTTCCCCCAGCGTTACCCCTCAGCAACCGAAGCTTTGCAAGCACTTCAAAATTTGTCAGTTGACCCTTCGGCTACGCTCAGGGCAGGCATTTGACATACAGCGTATCCCAGGTTTATGGAGTTCTGTAGGGACACGGCAATGCCCTGTCCCTACGGGGATTTATCGATCCGGGATGTACTTCATCAACGTGGAATCTGCTGTATCAATTCCGGTTTTACTCAGACATGATAGAGGAGACGGCAATGCCCTTCTTGGTGTCAACAAACACGTTAAACCCAGTTACAGACTGCTGTTTAACCATTAAGGCTAGATCCCCCCTTAAAAAAGGGGGGACAGGGGGGGTCAAAGTCCCCCGACTATCAGGGGGATCTGGACTTTGACTAAAAGCTACATTTATATGGGTTTCAGGTGATTGTTGACACGAATAAAGGCAGTGCCTTAGTCCCTACCGAGAATAACATTGTAGAGACTAAGGCACTCGCGGTCTCTTAATTTCGGCTACTCATAATTCCGATGCAATCGGAAACGATATCACTTACCAAAGCTGCTGCAATGAATCTGTCAAGAATCTGGGCAAGAGGGCGTAACATTCCGATTAGCTTGACCCGTGTCTCTGGTTTTTCGGCTCTTTTTAGCTCTGCCTTATCATGGTTTTCTTGCCACGATTATGGGATGTTTGGTTTCACCCCTCACCCCTAAAAATGGAGGCTCTGGACGAAGTATTTAATTGACCATAAGCTGTTCTGCATTTAAACTGCACAGTCAAAATTCGATAAAGTTCTTGTGGGGTGGGCCGTATAGCCCGCACAAAAAATGCAATTTAGATGTCGAACAGCTTATAGCGATTAACTACGAGTAGCAAACGGAAATGCTCTGTTCCATGAGTGAGGGGTAACACCCTCGGCAAATTCGCCAACAGTCTCTTGAAATTGCTACTACACAAACGAAGTCCGCATCCGCGGATTAAGAGAGTGATATCAATTCCGGTTGCATCGGAATTAATATTACCCGAAATCAGGAGACTGCACGTGTCCTGTCCCTACAATTAATCTGGCGCTGCCGTGAAACGGCACGTGCAGTCTCCTCGCTTGTCATTCCGGCGCAGCCGGAATTGATCTGAATTAGGACTAATGTCAAAAAAGGGTCTACTCTGCTATTGGTATTTGTGAGGTACTTAGGTTGCACCTCACAAATAGAGTGTGTGGGTAAGTCCTGTGAGTGTCAAAACAAATTTTCTTAATATTTGCGTTCGACATCTTGCAGTATAATCAAGGTTTGAGAGTTTTCAACAAATTGCGACACTTGCAAATTAACAAAACCTGAAAACGTGGCTGGTAAATTCCCATTTTGTAATACTTTGATACAACTCCCCGCCTAGCTTTAAAACGAGAAGGGAGTTTTGTGTTTTTCACACAGGAGATGAAACAATGGCTATTGCTACTATTAACCCGGCAACGGGAGAAACGCTGAAAACTTTCGAGCCGATGACAGATGAGGCAATAGAAGCTAAGCTGGAATTAGCGCAGCAAGCTTTTAACAAATACCGCCACCAGCCGTTTGAGCAGCGAGCTCTGTGGATGCAGAAAGCGGCGGATATCTTGGAGCGCGATCGCGAAATTTACGCCCAAATGATGACCTTGGAAATGGGCAAAACGCTCAAATCGGCGATCGGCGAAATCGAAAAATGCGCCTTAGTTTGCCGCTACTACGCCAAAAATGCTGCTCAATTTATGGCAGACGTACCTGCAACAACAGACGCCAGCCGCAGCTTTGTCCGCTACCAACCGCTGGGCGCTATTTTAGCCGTCATGCCCTGGAATTTCCCATTTTGGCAAGTTTTCAGGTTTGCTGCACCGACGCTGATGGCGGGCAATGTAGGCTTGCTAAAACACGCTTCCAACGTGCCTCAATGCGCTTTAAAAATAGAGGAAATTTTCGCGCAAGCTGGTTTTCCCGAAGGCGTTTTTCAGACATTGTTAGTGGGAGCAGACAAGGTAGCTGAAATCGTTGCGGACGATCGCGTAAAAGCAGCAACTCTCACCGGTAGTGAACCAGCCGGTGAAAGTTTAGCAGCAAATGCGGGCAAAAATTTGAAAAAAGTAGTGCTGGAATTGGGAGGAAGCGACCCATTTATTGTGATGTCCAGCGCCGATTTAGCAGCAGCTTTATCAACTGCCGTCACATCGCGAATCCTCAATAACGGTCAATCTTGTATAGGCGCAAAACGCTTTATTTTAGCCGAAGAAATCGCCGACGAATTCATCAAAGGATTTGTCGAAAAATTCGAGCAATTAAAAGTAGGCGATCCGATGTTGCCCGAAACTGATATCGGCCCTTTAGCTACTCCCGCCATCCTCAAAGAATTGGACAATCAAGTGCAAGCTTGCATTCAATCGGGAGCAAAACTTCTAACAGGCGGCCGCCCATTGTCAGAGAAAGCAGGCAATTTCTACTTGCCAACTATTTTGACAGATATTCCCCCGGATGCTGCCGCGCGCCAACAAGAATTTTTCGGCCCGGTAGCTTTAGTATTCCGAGTTGCCAACATTGATGAGGCGATCGCCCTCGCAAACAGCACATCCTTTGGTTTAGCAGCGACAGCTTGGACTACAGTAAGCTCAGAGTGCGATCGGTTTATGGACGAACTAGAAGCCGGTGCCGTATTCATCAACGGTTTAGTCAAATCCGACCCCAGATTGCCCTTCGGCGGCATCAAACGCTCCGGTTACGGACGCGAATTGAGCATCCAAGGAATCCACGAATTTGTCAACATTAAAACAGTCTGGGTAAAATAAGTAAAAGTAGATCGACTTTTCGCAAAAATCTAAATTAATCTGTGTTGATTGTGGCACGGGCGTCCCGCCCGTGAATCATCGATTAAAAATCCCAATCTAGTATTTTTGCGAGAAGTTGACCAACAGAAAAAATCAAAATTAACAGAGGAGAAGAACGGAAATGAACACAGCTCAACTACTCGTAAAATGTTTAGAAAACGAAGGCGTAGAATACGTCTTCGGACTTCCAGGAGAAGAAAATTTAGAAGTTTTAGAAGCCCTAAGAAACTCTTCAATTAAATTTATTACTACTCGCCACGAACAAGGCGCCGCCTTCATGGCCGACGTTTACGGCCGCCTCACCGGCAAAGCCGGCGTTTGCTTATCCACCTTGGGCCCCGGCGCAACTAACTTAATGACAGGCGTTGCTGATGCCAACTTAGACGGCGCTCCTTTAGTAGCAATTACCGGACAAGTCGGCACGGATAGAATGCACATTGAATCGCACCAATATTTAGATTTGGTGGCTATGTTTGCACCAGTTACTAAGTGGAACGCTCAAATTGTCCGCCCCAGCACGACATCAGAAATTGTCCGCAAAGCTTTTAAAGTAGCTCAAAGTGAAAAGCCGGGAGCAGTTCACATTGACTTGCCAGAAAACATCGCAGCAATGCCTGTGGAAGGAGAGCCCCTCACCAAAGATAACCGCGAAAAAACTTTTGGCGCTTACCAAAGTCTGAATAAAGCCGCTGTGGCAATTTCCAAGGCAAAAAGTCCTTTGTTGTTAATCGGAAATGGAGCGATCAGAGCTAATGCAAGCGAAGCGGTGACAGAATTTGCGACTAGATTGAATATTCCAGTTGCTAATACTTTTATGGGCAAAGGTGTAATTCCTTATACTCATCCTTTGGCACTTTGGACAACGGGATTGCAAAAACGGGATTACATTAGTTGTGCTTTTGAAGAGACCGATTTAGTGATAGCAGTTGGCTATGATTTAATTGAGTATTCCCCGAAAAAGTGGAATCCTGACGGCAAAATTCCGATTATTCATATAGGAGCTTTGCCATCAGAAATCGATAGCAGTTATATCCCTACCGTAGAAGTTGTGGGAGATATTGCTGATTCGCTCAATGAAATTTTACAGCGTGCGGATAGAACCGGAAAAGCCGATCCTTTTGCGAAGCAATTGCGGGCGGATATTCGCGCGGGCTACGAACAATATTCTAGCGATGATGGTTTTCCAATTAAGCCACAGAAAATCATTTACGATTTGCGGCAGGTAATGGGCCCGGAAGATATTCTTATATCTGATGTGGGAGCTCACAAAATGTGGATCGCGCGGCACTATCACTGCGATCGACCAAATACGTGTTTAATTTCTAACGGCTTTGCGGCGATGGGAATTGCGATTCCGGGTGCGGTGGCGGCAAAACTGGTTTATCCCGATCGCAAAGTGGTAGCAGCCACGGGAGACGGCGGTTTTATGATGAACTGTCAGGAGTTAGAAACTGCTTTGCGTGTCGGTACTAATTTTGTGACGCTAATCTTTAATGACGGCGGTTACGGGTTAATTGAATGGAAGCAGCAAGATCATTTTGGTCATTCAGATTTCGTAAAATTTGGAAATCCAGATTTTGTGAAATTTGCCGAAAGTATGGGTTTAAAAGGCTATCGAGTGGAATCTGCAACCGATTTTATTCCTATTCTCAAAGAAGCCCTGGCTCAAGATGTCCCTTGCGTGATTGATTGTCCGGTTGACTACCGGGAAAACGCGCGTTTCAGTCAACAATCTGGGGATATGACCTGCAATTTGTAAGAGTACCCTAAATCAGGACACGGCAGTGCCGTTTCCTCCATCGCCGTCTTGTTGATGGTTATATCCGATCGCCCTTAAATCGCGCTTTTTCACAAATTGGGATGTAAGGGCGATCGGGTTATCGCCTAACGCAGCAAAGCTACAAATCCAGCTTGTTCAAAATGTTTATCATAGGCGAGTGCTTCTAATATATTTTGTTGCTGCATAATTTGAAATGATGTGCAATCTGTGTGACTCCATGCTTGATCTGGTCGGTTATTGTATAGCTCAAGTGCATTTTTAAAGAGTTCATTTGTTTGACTGACTACTTCAATTTCAGGACTATTAAATGAGTAATTGATAAAATTAACAGCTTTCCGCCTATAAAAACTCCCGCTTCCAGAGAAGGCATTTAGTAATTCAGTAAATACTATTTCACTGCTAACAATTGGTACATTTTTCAGAGAAATTGTGAGATTTCGAGCTTTCTGATGTAAAGCATCATCGGGATTGAGTAAGGCAATCCAATAACCTGTATCAGCAAAGATTTTTCTCATTATTCTTCCTTGGGTGAGCCATACAAGTAGCTATCTAGATTTTTTGATAAGTCTCTCGGTAGCTGTGCATTCTCTTCTGCTGGTATTTCAGAATTAACTCGATCTATGAAATTCAAGAAAGATGGAATATCGGAATTGTCTGAATTAGGGTTTTGAAAATTATCTTGATTTTTTCTGGCTTTAATGAATAGCAAAAAGTTCAAAACTTCTCTCACTAAAGTATCGGGGGTTTGGGCAATCTCACGAATCAATAATTCTCTTTCTGACATTGTTTTATCCTCTTTCAGAGGTTGCTTGGTTTCTATTTTCTAGTTTATCCCAGATGTAAATTTTTTACAATCACAGGGGAAAGAAGGCGATCGCACTTTTTGACAAATTGCGACGTAAGGGCGATCGGGCTTTTGCTCTCATGCCTCACTCTATTAACTTATCGTCAGCAATAACTATGATATAATATAAAATACGATCTTTGTAAAAGCCATGTCTCAAGCAACATTAACCGATGTTTCCTTAGATCCAATATTAGAGCGCTTGACGCAACTTGCCCAACTAGAACCTGACTGGGATTCTTATGGTGCATTAGCAGTTTCGCCCGTTGCTTTTGTAAAAGCCTGTCAGTTGCTTATTCATGTTAAATACTCTCTTACACCTTTAGTTGGCGATCGGATTTTACCCTATGATGCAGCACCAATTGCTAATGGTAGCCTGCAACTGGAATGGCGGAGTCCACAGGGCAATCTAGAAGTGGAAATTAAACCCGATATGAGTTTCAGCTATTTACTAATTAAGGGAGAAGGAAACGAGAGAAAATTTGAGGAAAAAAACCAGGTATCATTATCTGAAGTCTTGAATGTAGTGTCTCAGCTATTGATTCCATAAGTCAGGATGAGATAATGCTAGAAGAAATTGCAGACAATGATATTCTTTATCGTCGAATTCCTAATGTACATCTCTATGAGGATGGTACTGTAAAATCAGTTAAAATCCAGATCGCCTGTGTTAAAATTATGGAAGCTCAACCACGAGAAGTACAGAACTACCTAAAAGCCGATAGCACAAGTCCCTTTGAAGGATGGCTTGATTCCTTTCAAGATACGAAAACTGTATCTAAAATCAAGAAACGACTCAGGCGAGTTGAGCTAGGCAATCTGGGAGATTATCGCTCACTAGGAGCTGGAGTTTATGAACTTAAGATTGATTATGGCCCTGGCTATCGCATCTATTTTGGACAAATCGGGTTAACAGTTGTGTTGCTGCTATGTGGCGGTGATAAAAGCAGTCAAGATCAAGATATTAGCCAAGCTAAAAAATATTGGAGAGATTATGAAAGAACTCAAAGTCCCAACAACTAGAAGCTACCACGAATACTTGATTTCTTCTCTGAAAAGCCCTGAAAGTGCTGCTAGCTATATCGAGGTTATGTTGGAATTAGAGTCAGAAACACCAGAACCAGAATTGCTGCGAGCAGGACTTAAAGATGTGGTGGATGCTTATTTGCAGATGAATAAGTTCTCGACTGAAGCTAAACTTATATATGAGAAATTCGATCGAATGTTGTCTGAGAGTGGGGGCGAGGAAATTTATGCTTTGATAGTTTTACTAGATAAACTGGGGTTGCAGTTAGCTGTCGCAGTAAAATAGGTTAATTATCAAGTAGTTAGGGCGATCGCTATTAAGTCATTATTCCGCACTGTTTGCTACAATTATTTAAGTCAGCTCTCAGAAATGCCATGACTCAAGCTACCTCAATAACAACTGAATATCAAATAACTGTAAGTTCTCCAGTCTGGCAAAGAGTAGAGCAAATTGCCGGAGAATTTAACTTGTCAGTTTCTGAACTATTGGAACAGATAAGCGAAGGTCAACTGAAAGTTGTTGCGGTTCCAACTAATTCAGAAAAAATCAGCGATCGAGATATTGCAAATGCTTTCATTTGGTTAGCCGCGCAAACTGATGTAGCAATCAATGTCTACAAGCTACAAAAACTCATGTACTACGCTCAAGCTTGGTATTTAGGAGTTTACGGCAAGCCACTATTTGATGCAGATTTTCAAGCGTGGATTCACGGGCCAGTTATTCCAGATTTATTAGAAAAGTATCAATGCCAATTTAGTTGGGAACCGATTGCAGAGAAAATCGAACAACCGAAACTTCCCCAAAAAATTGGGGAATTTATCGAAGAAGTTGCCGAGGCATATTTTGAGTACGATGATGAAACTTTGGAACGAATGATTTGCAGTGAAATGCCTTGGCTAGAAACGAGAGGGGATTTGCCCAGAGATGAATCTTGTCATGCGATTATTTCTCAAGAATCGATGAAAAAATATTATTCGGGTCGTTTTTTCTCTAAATAATCTAAGTGAGGGGCGATCGCGCTTTTTGACAATTTGGGATGTAAGGGCGATCGCTCTTTTTCAGATTCAAGTATTCGGGTTAGCTGCTGCCTTCGTGATGTACTGGATAATCCCGTCAAAATCCTTACGGATTTCTGCCAATTGTTTTACCCAAGTATTAGAAGCATAAATCACTTCCTCTTGATTCTGGCGAGCGGCTGCAATTTTCTTCTCAATCTGTCCGTAAACCTGTTGCTCAAATTCAAAGAGCTGTATTTCAATTTGATTTTCCAAGTCTTTTGCTGTTGATTGAAATTGACTCGTAATATCGCGACGAACATCAGACATTTGCCTTTCTCGCTCATGTTCTTGTCGCATTTGTAAAATCTCTACTCCTACCGAAACAAGTGCTACAGCCGGCCCCAGGAATTTAGCAGCATTGCCGATGTTTTTGGCCATACCAACCGCCTGCCAAGGCTTAAACTTAAAGCCGACAAATTTTCCCACAGCCACAACACCTTGATGTAGACCGCTTCCTGCTACATCTATAGAACGTAGAAATCCTTGTTCAGCAGCGGTTTTTGCAAAACCCCTCGATGCCAAAGTGGTCAGATTCACCCCGGCCGTCTCACCGATGCCTTTAAGCCAGTTAACTTGGCTTTTTAGTCGCTCCACATCCATACCAGCCTCCAGATTTTGGGCTGATATATTTTGATTTTTATCTAGGCAAGCAACAAAACTCTTGACTAGATCACCTTCTAGAACTTTTTTAACCTCCTTCTGGATATCGTCAACTGCTACATTAACAGCTTCTTGCAGTTTGGTTTCTGCTTTCTCATAGTGCTTCTGCACGTTGATTTCAGTTTGTTTATTAAGCCTTTCAAAGTTCGGATCGCTACCTACTGCTGCGGCAAGAGTGTTACCTTCGCTAGCAACTCCTGAAGACATCTCCAGGGCTATATTTTTAACCTTGGTTCGCAGGCGATCGCGCTCTTTACGCACTGTGCGAGATAATCGTGTCAGCACTTCAAAAAAAGCCGAATCTTCGTTAGAGTTGCGAGTAAAACTCAACTGAGCCTCATCAACGCAGCTTAGAGCAATTCGGACGGGTGTATCAAAACGAGCCAGGGAGCCACGACGCTCTACAAACTGATTGAGAGCCTCAATAAAAGTTGGAAAGCGGCTGATTTCCGTCAGGAAATCATCTTTGCCGTCAATGCCTTCACAGTAGTCTTTGGCATCAATAAAGCAGATAGGAAATTCATCAAGACTGTAAGGCTTCAGTGCCTCGGCAAGACTTGTGCGGTAGTTGGCAATTTTTTGCTCTTCTTCTCCTGCTTCATCAGACATTTTATTGATAACCAGCATCATTTTCCAGCGATAGCCTTTTTCATAGGCTAACTTCTTGAAATTCTCTGCTGTCAATGAGTCAAAGAGCATATAGGTGAGGCAAAAAACCAGCAAGTCAGATTTGTTGATCGCCTCATAAGTAATCTCATCGTGATCTTGGCGGTCTGTAAAAAGTCCAGGCGTATCAATTAGCTTGATGCCGTTCGAGTCATAATTGGTAGTTTTATCAGTAGCAATATCAGCATCAATGCGGATATCGCGCCGCCCTGTCATGCCAGAAATGATGGTTGATTTACCAGCACTGTACTGCCCGACAAAAGCTACGCCGAGAATTCCCTGTTCTCGATACTCTTTTAACTCATCGCGCACTTTTTTGCGAATCGCTGTTAGTTCGGCTGTGTTTCCCTGAGCCAGCAAATTGTCAAATTTTACTAGCGTTTTTTTGAAATAAGCACCGACATCAGCCGCTTTAAAGTTGGGGGTGTTCTGAGTCATGGTAGTTTAGTCCTTTTTGGTAGATTTGAGATTGCTAAAGGAAATATCCTCTTGAAGGATGTGTTTGATATCCTCTAGTGATTTTCGTGGTTGAATTTTGGATTTTGTGACAATCTTCATGTTACGCCCGAAATCCCGATGGACTTTGGCAATGGTTTCGTTGATCCGCTCATCTGTGAGAGTTTCGTTTTCTTCAGTACACCAGTCAATGATTCGCATAGCATAAGCACGATTTAGATAATTTGCTGTACCTGATAACTTCTTTTTTGCTTCTTCAAGCTGAGTCGCGATCGCCTCTAGCCCTGCAATCAATTCTTCAAAATAGATGTTGATATTCGTGGTTACAGAATCAGAATACTTACCAAAGTCCCCCTTAGCCTGCTGTAGAGTGCTTTGCCTATGAGTGTTGAGCTGACTTTCCAATGAAGTAGATATATTTATAACAGCTTCGCGTCGCTTTTCATCTTGGGATTTAAACATTCCAACAATCCCGTTAACCACACCACTTACAATCCCGATAGCGAGACCAATAGGAGGGGCGAAGAACGTTATAATAGCAGAAGCTATCAAGAGCAGACTGCTACCAATTCGCACAAAACCTCGAAAATTGTTTGAATCCTGCTCAGTAAAGCTGAAATCGCTGCTGCCAAGCTGAGATATTAGCTCTAGTTCATTTCCTATTTCCTCCAGAGCTTCCTGAACTTCCTTATTAAATTTTTTGCTCGCCTCTTGATAAGCTATTTTTAAGCGTTCTTCAAATCGAAGTGCTTTTAATTTTTGTTCCCATCCCACCTTGATCGCAATTTCTTTAGAGTTCCAATGATCTTCTGCAAAAGATGGTATAGCATTGATAGTATCTTGAAAAATACTATCGATTTGTTGAAGTAAAGAGTCTTTAGCGTCCTTAGCTGCTTTTCGGATGTCCTTTTGGATTCCCTCGCGCTTATTTTTCAGCGTCTCTGCCAATTTTTCATAGACTAAAGCTTGTTGATTAACCCACTTATAAGGATTATCAATAGCGCCTACGGTAGAACCTAGCAGAGTTTGAGAGCGACGAATTGCCCCATGATTAACCAGAGATACACGGATTAAATCAAGAAAATCCTGTATCCGACTTGCCTTAAAAAGCTCCTGTTTCTTCTTTGCGTGTTCTGGTTTGCGGGAAAGCTGCGCCGCCAACAGCATCACAGGAACAATATCGAAATAGTCATTAGCATAATGCTCACGAGCGTAGCGGCGGATACGTTGAATGTGCCCACCAATACCGCTTTGACCCTCGATAACAAACTCTTTATCTGGGTTCTGTAAGAAATGCTCCAACCGTCGAGGATCGCTCAGATTTTTCTTGATATTCAGCAGAATAATTAGTGGCTTAGCTTTTTCCTTCAATAATCGTAAGAAAGCAAACTCACTTTCTTGGATACTGTCATTTGTCACCACATAACAAATCACATCTGACTCGTCGATAATACTTTTAGCAATTTCTTCATCACTTTTGCCACCCGGAGCGCCAATCCCAGGAGTATCAATGATGCGGATATTCTTCCACTCGTACACCCGATTAAACCGAGTTGTGCGCTGCTTGCCTACACCGATCGCATCCCATCCATCATCTGTAACTATGGCATGAAGAGTGCTTTTGCCAGCCTTAGTCCTGCCCATAAATGTGATGCTGAAATGATTGAGAGCGCGTTCCTTGGCCCGAAGCGACTCGCGCACAATTTCCATTTCTTTGATAATTTCGGCACTTAGAGCATTTCTAGTATCCTCAAGTTGCTTGGCGACTTCCTTAGCAGTGGTAGCTTGACCTTTACCGCTTGTTCTATGTTTGATGTCTTCGATAGCCACTTGAATATTTTTTTCCAAGTTGGAAAGGGCTGATATAGCTGTTTTAAGTGCCAATTCGGCAAATTTATAATCTTCATCAGCGATGACTGCACACTGACGAATCGCCTCATCATATTCTGGCCCCGTTAACAGGATTTCCCGGCGTATTTGCTCAACTTTTTGCTCACTCCCAGTGAGCTTTGCTACATTATCCACCAATGCGCGTGAAAGGAGAGAATCAGCCCCTGTAAGGAAACGCGCACCGAAAGAGACTTTCTGTTGTTGGTTGTGTTTGCCTATGAATCGGGTATCAGTGAAGGCTCCTGCTTCTGCCAACTGTCGCTGTACTTCTCCCGGTGGCCAGTTCCAAATCCGTGCTACTTGTTCCGCCATCTGGCGTTCTAATGCTGAACAGAAACCGTCAACATAGGCGATCGCCAACATTTGCGACATGGCCTCACTTTGCTCACCGGGCGACACTTTCGGAGCTAAATCCTCTAGAGAAAGCTGGTTTTCATCTTGAGCGAGAATTTTTTCCATCTCAGCTAGAGTGCGTTGAGAAGCGCTGATCTGCATTGCTAGTTCGCGTAGTGCTTTCGACTCTTCACTATGAATCTGCTGATCCGCACATACCATGTGTGTGACTAATAGGAATGGGTAGTCTAGGTGTTCGGTGGTTCTTGAGCTTAGGTCAGACATTTTAATTTCTTCAATATTTGGATTGGTTACAGTAAGTCAATCACCCAAAGACACGTTTAGCTCCCATTTTTTCTCCTCCATCTCTTGATATGAATATGTCAAATCGCCTCGCCTACCGATCTGAATTGTGTAAAACTCTGCTTTTCTTATACCATTCACTTCGATAGAAAATTGGCAGTGGTTATCAGATATTATTTTACCTATGCCTAACTCTCCAGTCGCAATAGTTTCTCCTTTATGATCTTTTACTAGCACCTGCCTACCACTTTTAATATCCCCGTAACCTCCTTTTCCATTACAAAACTGACCCACTCCACCGAAGAAGTCATCCTTGAGTGTTAGTGAGCCTTTAATATTGTGATTGAAACCTAAAAAGGGTATTCCTTTAAAGGTTAGAGTTGCTAAGACAATAACTCCTACTACAATCAAACGTTTTTGACGATCGGGATTTTCATTAAGATAATTTTGGCCGATGTCTAACAATTCTTTAAATTTTCGTTCTCTAAGCAAATTAATAATCGGAGTCAATAGCTCAGTCAAATTTGCAAATTTATCGGTTGATAATTTTTTTGAATCTGAACTAACCTCTGCCTTTAGCTCAAACTCTCGATTCCAAGCCGGAAAATCCTCACCCGCCTGCTGCCCGTAAACCTTCACAGATGCGATCGCCCCCGCCTTCAAATTCGTCAACTCCCTGCGGACAACCCTAATAGAAGCCTCCTCATCAGGAACCACATCCGACTCCAGCATCACCTGTAAACAACCATCTTGCAAACTCGCAGTCGCCGTAATTCCCTTGTTTTGCAACGGTAGATTTAACAGAGATGCGATCGCCTCCACATCCCCAAGCTTAGCCCGTTCCTTCAAACTAAGCTGATTTGACTCCGTATTATCACTAGAACTTGCCGGCTCCTCTGTGACATTCGCAACAGGCAAATTTTGCCCCGCCACTTCAAACTCTTGACTCCACGCCGGCACCTTTGCGCCCGTCTGTCGCCCGTAAACCTTCACTTTCTCAATCGATGCAGCACCCAAGCCAGCGATCGACTTACTCACCCACGGGGCCAAGACTTGCTGACTAGGCGCTTCTGCCGATTCTAGCATTACCTGTAAACAACCATCCTTAAGGGAAGCTGCGGCGGTGATGCCCTTGGCTTGTAGCTGGCGGTTCAGCAGAAGCGCGATCGCCTTTGCATCTCCCTGTTTCGCGAGTTCCAAAATATTCGGTTGTGTCATAACAGGTAGATACAACTAGCGCTGAGCATAACCTTTTGTTGTCTTAAGTATAAATTATTTCCTAAATACCAAAACTTGTCAAGGCATATAAAGTCATATTTAGTAGGTTGTTTCCATCCCAACTAGGTCATAAAAAGTCACATTTAGTTGGTTGCTAGTGAAAAAATCATATTTAGTTGGGTTACAATCAGGTCAACCCCTTGCATCTACGTAACCGATGGACGTTGAAGAAGCTTTAGAATTTGTAGACCATCTAGCTTTGACTACTACGGGAAAACACTTAGATAGTCTGCAAAAAGCTATATTACGTGGCGCTTGGGACAATCAGAAATATAAAGAAATTGCACAGCATCACAACCGTTCAGAGAAATACGTTAAAGAAGTTGGCTTTAAATTATGGAAACTTCTATCAGTTGCATTAGAAGATGAAGAGGTTTGCAAAGCAAATTTTCGAGCCAAACTGGAGAATTTACGATTTTTCTCTAATGTTTCACTGGTGGGCAATGGTTGTGTGAAAATTGGTAATTTCTCCGCAGACAACATTCACTACCCAAAAGCCTCACAATCTGAATCGTTACAAGAGGAAACTTTTAAGGAACAAACAAGCAATACTAAACCAAAAGTATGTCAAGACTTAGGCGACGCACCAGAACCCAACCTATTCTATAACCGCACATCCGAACTCACCACCCTCGAAAACTGGATTTTTGGCCGCACCCGCCTCATCACCATCTTAGGCTTATCCGGTATTGGCAAAACCGCCCTTACTCTCCAACTAATCCCACAAATTCAACACGAATTCGATCGCATTATCTGGCGAAGTCTCCGCAACTCTCCACCCCTGGCATCACTCCAAACCGACTTAATTAAATTCCTCTCCCAGCAGCAAGAAACCGAATTACCATATTTAATCGACTATTTACGATCGCACCGCTGTCTGATCATCCTCGATGATGTGCAAACAATCTTTAGCAGCCAACAACTCGCCGGCAATTACCAACCAGGCTATGAAAATTACGGTACATTCTTCAAACAACTAACAGAATCATCCCACAACAGTTGCCTAATCCTCCTGAGTTGGGAAAAACCCAGAGAAATAGCCGCCTTAGAAGGCGAAAACCGCCCCTGCAAATCTCTGCAACTCAACGGTTTAGGCCCGGAAGCCCAAGAAATATTCAGAGAAAAAGGTTTAGCAGAACCGGAGAAATGGTCAGAATTAATTGATCTTTACTCGGGCAATCCTTTGTGGTTAAATATAGTTGCCACTATGATTCAAGACTTATTCGGCGGCAGCGTTTCCGAATTCCTCTCCTATGATACCCTATTTTTAGGTGACTTAGAATCACTATTGGAGCAGCAGTGCGATCGGCTAACCGCATCCGAACAGCAAGTTATCGCTTGGCTAGCCAATACCCCCGAACCAGCCGACATCTCAAAAATACCCGAAAACCTGCAACTATCACCGCCAGAACTATTCAAAGTCATGCAATCTTTAGGACGACGGTCATTAGTTGAAACAGTAAAACAAAACGGGCGATCGCACTTTAGGATCGCGCCAGCCATCAGAGAGTACATAACCAACAAAAAATGAAAATCGCCACCTGGAACGTCAACTCAATTCGCACCCGCCTAGAACACGTTACTAGCTGGCTGCAAACAAACTCCCCAGACGTTCTCTGCCTCCAAGAAACCAAAGTCACAGACAAAGACTTCCCCCTAGAACCCTTCACCAACCTCGGCTACAACTGCTACATTTCCGGTCAAAAATCCTACAACGGTGTCGCCATTTTTAGCCGATCGCCCTTAACGCAAATTAGCACCGGATTTGCCCCCATTCTCGGCGACGAAACCACTGGTATCTTTGACGAACAAAAACGCGTAATCGCCGGGGTTATAGACGATATTTGCATCATTTGCGTATACGTTCCCAACGGTTCCGAAGTCGGCAGCGAGAAATATGAGTACAAGCTAAAGTGGCTCAAACTGCTGCAAGAATACCTCAAAATAGCACTAGACAAATCCCCCAACTTGTGCATTTGTGGCGACTTCAACATCGTCCCGGACGATCGAGATATCCACAATCCCAAAGCCAATGCCAACTCCGTCGGCCTCTCCGTCCCCGAACGCCTCGCACTCACAGAAATCATCGAATTAGGATTAAACGACCCCTTTCGCAAATTCACATCAGAAGGCGGTCATTATAGCTGGTGGGACTACCGCGCCGCCGCATTTCCCCGCAACAACGGCTGGAGAATCGACCACCATTATCTCAGTTTGCCCTTGTACGAACAAGCAAAAAACTGTACAATAGACATTAGTCCCAGAAAATTAGTCAAACCCAGCGATCACACCCCCGTAATTGTCGAAATTTGATTTATAAGTTATAAGATTAATAACAACCAACAACTAAAAATCATGTTCTTAGTAACCGGAGCAACAGGCGCACTAGGCCGCCGAATCGTACGAGAAATCAGACAGCAAGATCAGCCTGTCCGCGCATTTGTTCGCCTCGCATCTCGCTACTCAGAACTAGAAAACCGAGGCGCCGAGATTTTTATCGGTGACTTAAAACAAGACAAAGATATTAAAAAAGCCTGCCAAGGAGTGCAATACATTATCAGCACCCACGGCACCGGCGGCGACGTTCAAGCAGTACACTACCGTGCTAACATAGAATTGATCGACTGCGCTAAAGAAGCGGGAGTGCAGCACTTTGTCTTTCTTTCTGTACTCGGAGTCGATCGGGGATACGAAGATTCCGCAGTATTCAAAGCCAAGCGAGAAGTTGAAAAATATCTGCAAAACAGCGGATTGAATTATACAATTCTGCGGCCGGCAGGTTTTGCTTCCAGCTTACTACCGCTAGCAGAAAGATTTCGAGAAACCGGACTTTACCTGTTGATTGGCGATGGCAAAAACCGCACATCTGTTGTCAGTACCGACGACTTAGCAAAAATTGCAGTAGACTCGCCAACAGTGGAAGGCGCCCGCAACCAAATTTTACCAGTCGGCGGCCCCGATGTGCTGACAAGAGACGACATAGCCCGCATTTTCGGACGCTTGTTCAATCGCGAACCTGTAGTGATTAACCCGCCGCTAGTTGTGTTTGACGGCTTGCGAAATGCCGTGGGTTTATTGAATCCTCAAGCTCAAAAAGGCTTAGGAACTTTACGGGTATTGTTAGCTAACGAGTTTTTCTGCACTCCCGCAGAAGTGCAAAACTTGGAATCTATTTACGGCATGAGAATGGAATCCTTAGAAAGCTTTTTGCGGCGCAATTTGAGCGTTTAAAGTGCTAGTAATTCTCGTTACCAGGCTCTGCCTGGTAATGAATGTTCGGAGGCTCTGCCTCCAGATTGTTGTCTCATTTTAATGGAGGCAGAGCCTCCCGATATGCGTCCCCAGGCAGAGCCTGGGAACGAGCAAATGTAGCGCCAAATCGCAACTGAAAACCATTTAAGCAGACATAGGTACAGCTTCAGCACCAATATAGCTCGTAACTGCGATCGGCGGAGAACATGGCTTAGCAATCAAATAACCTTGAACAAATGTTGCCCCCCGTTCCCGCACCCACTCCAACTCCTCCACAGTTTCCACACCTTCAGCAACAGTTTTAATTTCTAATTGAGCGGCAATTTCTAACATTTTTTCCGTAATTAGTGCCTTATAATAATCTTGATGGACGTTCCGAATTAATTGCATATCCAACTTAATAAAATCGGGACGTAACTGGTGCATCAAATTTAAATTAGAAGAACCGCTGCCAAAATCGTCCAGGGCAATTAAAAATCCTGCTTCTCGGTAAAACCTCAGAATCTTCATCAAGTGATCCATATCAGGAGGGTGCTGAGATTCCGCTACTTCAAAAACAATATTGCTGTGAGGAATTCCTGATTCATCAATAGCCTGCACTGTCATTCGCAGGCACGTAGCGGGATCGTAAACTGAAGTCGGAGAAAAATTAATAAAAAGCAGTTCTTTGATATCGTGAAATTTGGCTTCCCGGATAGCGCGAGTTCGGGCTAAAGCATCTAATTGAAAAATTATACCGGCTGATTCTGCTTGACCAAAAATCCGATCCGGAGGAATTAAGTTTCCCTGCTCGTCAATTCCTCGGAGTAGGGCTTCGTGGGCAAAAATTTTAGAAGTATCTGAGGTATAAACAATGGGCTGAAAATGGGTAGTAATGCGTTCTTCTGACAATAAATCTAAGAGCCAATCAGACTTGCTGAAGTTAATAAAAGAGTCTAAGGAAGTGCTGCGATAAAAATCGCTAAGTTTCGGCTCTTCAACTTCGCGCATCCACAAAACTTTTGTCTCTTTCAACTCTTGATTTGTCAGCACCGATGATGCTAGGGCGCTAAACTTTTCTCTCGCTATTCCCTCCAGCATAATGTACAAACACTTGCTGTCTTCTAAAAGCTGGAATTCAAGTTTAGCTTTTGCCAGTGCAGAAATAACCTTGTTCAGCGTGTGCGATACTGGAAACCACAGGTATAAGCCTCCGTTGCCCTCTATTTTTTGGGGTACTGTTTCGCAGCGAGAGCAGGAACCGAAGGCTTTGCCACTTCTTTGCACTAGAATATCCTCCGATTTGTAGGTAAATTTTAAAACTTCTATGAACTGATAATTATTATACGCTTATTCAGCTATCAATACATCTATCTCAATGTGTAAATCTTGATGAACTTGTAGTTAAGAATTATTGCAGTGTTTTTACTTGCGTCTGGTTTCCAACCTGGGTACAATTTCTAAGCACTGAGAAAGTAAGTGTAGTTAAACATATTGCCAAATCCCAGCAGAGGGAGAACACAATGACTTGCTGCTCTGATTCTTGACGCCTTATTTTCTAATTGCCTTTGCAACAACAGTGGCTACAGTTGATTTTTGGGCAAAGGGGAATTAACAGGCCCGATCGCCCGATCAACAATTTCAGCCCCACTAAGCTGCGGAGCATCTAAATTATCTGTTATGTTTGAGCCAAACATGAGCGGAAAACGGAATATCTAGGAGAGCTACAAACCTGAAACCCGTTACCTGTAAAGAGTTAAATTCAATCGGGATGACAGGATTTGAACCTGCGACCCCCTCGTCCCGAACGAGGTGCGCTACCAAGCTGCGCTACATCCCGAATTTAGTCACTGTATTTTTAAGATATCACACTCGGCGTCAAAATTGAGCAAGCTGGTATATAATATTTTGTAAAACACTACTCAGGCGGAGACAGACGTGACAGTTAAGCCCCAGTGGTTGCGAGTTAAAGCCCCCCAGTGGGAGCGCGTCGGCAACGTCAAAGAAATTTTGCGGGATTTGTCCCTGAATACAGTTTGCGAAGAGGCGTCGTGTCCGAACATCGGCGAATGCTTCAGCACAGGTACGGCCACATTTTTGATTATGGGCCCGGCTTGTACCCGCGCCTGTCCTTACTGCGACATCGATTTTGAGAAAAAGCCCCAACCTTTAGATCCGACGGAGCCTGAAAGATTGGCGCAAGCTGTGCAGCGGCTTAAACTCAACCACGTTGTGATTACCTCTGTCAACCGGGACGATTTGCCGGATGGGGGCGCATCTCAGTTTGTGGAGTGCATTCAAGCAGTGCGATCGACGATGCCCGATACAACTATAGAAGTTTTGATTCCCGACTTGTGTGGCAACTGGCAAGCTTTAGAAATTATTCTCGCAGCCCGCCCCGATGTACTCAATCACAATACTGAAACGGTAAAGCGACTTTACCGGAAGGTGCGGCCGCAAGGAAAGTACGATCGCACCCTCGAACTGTTACAGCGCAGCCGCGACATCGCACCGGGGGTTTATACCAAATCCGGTATCATGGTGGGACTGGGAGAAACAGACAGCGAAATTCGGGAGGCGATGCAGGACTTGCGGGCTGTCGGCTGCGATATTTTGACAGTTGGACAGTACCTGCAACCGACTCAAAAACACTTGAATGTCGAAAACTTTGTGCCGCCGGAACAGTTTGATGCTTGGAGAGAGTTTGGCGAATCTTTGGGATTCTTGCAAGTTGTCGCTTCTCCCTTAACTCGCAGTTCGTATCACGCCGAACAAGTGAGGGAACTAATGAAACTTTACCCGCGCTAGGAATTTGAATTTGAGTTAAGTCACGCCCAGAGCAACATTCTTAGGATCGCGAATTAAATAATTTACACATATTTGTGGGATGGGCGTCCCGCCCGTTCTTTCTGGACGGGCGGGACGCCCATCCCACAAGAACAATAAAAATTGTAAGTTATTTAATTCTCATTCCTTAGTAAGATACGACTTAGCCAATCGGCCACAAAGAAACCGGGTTTTTTAACTCTTATTGAGGGTTTTAATGAAGTATTTGGGTTGAAAAATCCGGTTTCTAGGAACCCATCCGTTAACCCGATCGGGTTAACGGTAATCAAAAACCTCCGCTTTTGTGCAGGCCAGGTGAAAAAGAGGTCGTTCATAATTCTGGTGTTCTAAGCGTGATGTTAACCTCAAAGCAGCAGCGCAGAGCAAAAAAATATTGGTCGCCCCCTCAAACTCACGACTTACCTAAAAGACATCGAAAAACCCGGTTTTTGCCGATCGCTACTAATTTGGTACTGTGGACTTTACAATCTCTGAAGCTCATATTGTGTAACGATTAAACTTCCGCTCAACTGTGAGAGATTTAATCAAGAGCGCCTAGTTATATTAAGTTTTATTAAAAAAGTGGCTAAATTTAGGAAGTGATCGGGAACCAGGTTATTGGTGATGAAGATTAACTTAACTTCTGACGAAGGTCACTTGTTTTTAGCCAGTAACTATATATACTAGCTACATAAACAAAGAAGTACAACGCACTTTTCGGGGCTTCAACCTGTTACATCAGAAAGTTCTTAGCGTTTTCCTGAATCTTGGTAAAACAAGTAGGGCAGCCAAAGTTCGGTCTCTCCAACAGCATCGAAGTCAGGAAAGTTAGTCAAGAAACAAAAAGCGGTGATGCTTCGTCTTAACAGAGTGGGCATCTTAATTATAAATAGCCGCCAAGCGTAGCATCTTTTCACCCGGAGCAACTGAGAAAATCACTATGCCAGCCACCTCTTTTTACGCTCAAGCTGAATTCGACGAACAACTGCGAGCCAATCCCTTGCAAGATGTAGATGTGTTGGATGAAGATGCTGAAGAAGCTGGGGACGAACCAATCGACCAAGACGCAGCAGAGACAGAGGATGCAGACCAAGCAGCCAAATTGCAAAAAAATGCCAGCCGTCGCACTACCGACTTAGTGCGCTTGTATTTACAAGAAATCGGTCGGGTTCGTCTCTTAGGTAGAGATGAAGAAGTCTCTGAAGCTCAAAAAGTTCAGCGCTACATTAAATTGCTGGAATTGCGCAGCATCGTCGCCTCCCAGGAAGAAGGGCTAATTGGGCGCTTCGTGCATTTAATTGAGGTTCGCGATCGCTTGGCCGCACAGTTGGGACACAAGCCTTCCTTGGAACGCTGGGCATCAACTGCCGGCGTCGGTGACGTGCCAGAACTCAAGCGAATTATGGCCGAAGGCAAGCGCCAATGGGCCGAGTTAGCAGAAATGACGGTCGAGGCGATCGAAAGAATTCAATCTGAAGGCGTCGAAGCTAAAGACCACATGATTAAGGCGAACCTGCGCCTAGTGGTTTCGGTGGCGAAAAAATATCAAAATCGCGGTTTAGAATTACTCGATTTAATACAAGAAGGTACTCTCGGACTGGAGCGAGCTGTCGAAAAGTTCGACCCAACGCGGGGCTATCGGTTTAGTACCTATGCCTACTGGTGGATTCGGCAGGGAATTACGCGGGCTATTGCGACTCAAAGCCGCACGATCCGCCTCCCCGTCCACATCACCGAAAAACTTAACAAAATCAAGAAAGCCCAGCGCAAAATTTCTCAAGAAAAAGGTCGGACAGCTACGATAGAAGACATCGGCGTTGAGCTAGACATGACCGCCGCTCAAGTTCGAGAAGTATTGCTGCGAGTCCCCCGCTCTGTTTCTCTGGAAACTAAAGTGGGCAACGAAAAAGATACAGAGTTGGGCGACTTGCTCGAAACCGACTGCGTATCGCCAGAAGAAATGCTGATGCGAGAAGCTCTGCACCGAGACTTGCAGCAACTTCTGGCAGATTTGACCAGCCGCGAGCGAGATGTAATTTTGATGCGCTTTGGTTTGGGCGACGGACACCCCTACTCGCTGGCAGAAATTGGTCGCGCTCTCGACTTGTCCCGCGAGCGAGTCCGCCAAATTGAAGCTAAAGCTTTGCAAAAACTACGCCAACCCAAGCGTCGTAACCGTGTACGCGACTATCTGGAGTCTCTGACTTAAATTTGCCCGGAAAGCCCGATCGATCGCGGAGCGAGTGATTCGGCACTTATGCAGAAGGCAGGAGGGATTAAGTAGAAGTAACAATGGTTTACTTCTAAACAACTTCTCTGTCCTCTGCCCCCAAGATATAAAGCTGGTTAAAAGTCAAAAAGTATCAAAAACCAAATTTTTTCCTCAACCTTTTTTCAATAAGCTCCGATATTTGCAAAATATCTCGATCGCTGTGTATGATTGTCAATAGGCAGACTTTCTTGAGAGGGTCACTATGGCACTTTACACCGCGTCTTCATTCAAATCCGAACTCAATGACAAAGGCTGGCGGATGACTCCCCAACGGGAAACCATTTTGCACGTTTTTCAGAACCTCCCCAAAGGCAATCACCTGAGCGCCGAGGATTTGTACACTTTGTTAAAAAATCGCGGGGAAAACATTAGCTTGTCCACCATTTACCGAACTTTAAAGTTGATGGCAAGGATGAGCCTGCTCCGCGAACTCGAACTAGCAGAAGGTCACAAACACTATGAAATAAACCAGCCTTATCCGCACCACCACCATCACCTAGTCTGCGTTCAGTGCAACAGAACGATCGAATTTAACAACGATTCGATTTTGAAAATTGGCATGAAGCAAGCTGAAAAGTCTGGGTTGCACCTGCTAGACTGCCAGCTAACTATTCATACGGTGTGCCACGAAGCTTTGCGGATGGGATGGCCGTCTTTGGTTTCCAGCAATTGGTCTTGTCCGAAGTCGATCGCCCAGCACGGCAGCAATACCCCGGGTGCAATCGCCCAGAACAGCAGCAGTACCCCGGATCTGAGTGAGTGAATATACACTATTTTCGCATTTCAAGTACATCTTGTTACATTTTTTAACAAAAGTTTTCGGCGTAAGTGCAATTTGCACTTACGCCGAAACTGGGTTTATTCAGGAAAATAGATGGTTTCAGGAATCAGTCGGAGAGCAGAAACCTGATTTCTTTGATGCAGCGTCCGCAAGTCCGCTCATCGAGCTTCACGTTTTTGCCCAGACTTGTGAGCGAAGACTGAAACTGCCTAACACTAATGCCCAGTATCGCCCCCTCGCAGACTGGTGGTGGCAATCTGCCGAACAGGTGCTGTCGCCTGCTTGTTATCTTGTCGCAGAGCGGATTTAGTGCTGCGATCGACTCTCCCTGTCCCGAATAACCCGCGATCTTTCTGAAACCGGATCAAAGCTATTTGAGTTGGTTGATCGAACCAACCGTGAATCTGGCTCCTGTAATAACCCAATTGTTGCAGTCGCCGCTGCACAAATTCTACTTCTGGGCCTCTGTCGCCGAGTTCGATAAAATCTCCATGACTCTGCTGGTCATTTTCCTCGGGTAATGAAGTAATTTGAGCTGCCCTCATCTGAGCATCGATAGCAGTCAAAGTAGCAGTGTCAGCGCAGCCGTCAGAAACCAGATTATAATCTTGCTGAAAACGAGTCACAGCATAGAGAGTGCGTTCGCGAAACTTGCCATCAACGCCACCTTCAAAATAGCCCAAAGCTTTTAACTGCCGCTGAATCAAGTCTACAGTCGCCCCTCTGTCCCCAAACCGCAGCCCCTTGCAACCGCCATTTTCCGAGATATCTCCCGGAAGCGTAACGGGGGGAATCGGGCTTGTGGAGCCAAACAGCAAAGCTAAAGTTTGCCTGTCTGCAACTCCAGTTACCCGCAGTCGATTAATTCGCTGGAAGTATCTCACCGCATTTAGGGTAATTTCGCGAAAACTCCCTGTGGGATGAGTGTTGAAGTAGCCTAGCTGCTTCAACCTCCGCTGGAGAGCGGAAACTTCTGCACCCGTATCTCCAAAACGCAGTTCCGTGTAATTTGTATAAGTAGTTTTAAAAGCTCGATCGTCATCGGTAAAACTATTGAGTGCGATCACTGTAGCTCGATCGGGCCTACCCGTCAGCGAAAGTTGATAGTCTCGCTGAAAGTTAGTCAGAGCTTGTTTTGTTACCGGCCCGAGCTGACCAGTAGAGGATCTCGAAAAATAGCCTAGATCCCGCAGCCTGTCTTGCACAGAGCGCAGACTTGGATTTCCCGGATCTATTTGAGCAAAAGCCGAACCGGCTGCACTCAAAACCGACAACATCAAAGCCAGAGACAGCAAATAGACATAAGTCTGACTCGATCGGTTTTGCCACTTAGGCGCATCAAAAATTTTCGACTCTGCGGGTGCTTCGCAAACAAGAGCAAGTTCGAGGTAGGCGAGGGATTCCATAACTTTTTACTGTGAAATTGTGGCTGGGGTATCTGGACAAACTCCCAAAGCTAAGCTTTGGGTAGAAGAGGATTTATCAAGGGTAAGTTTTACCTGTTTGAGTGAAGCACCCATTTTGGAAAAAATTTTGCTTTCAAAAATAATTACAGGTAATAACCAAGATAGCATCGCTCTCTATATAGACGTAAGTGTCAGGAAAAAAGTTTGCAGCCACATCTTAGCCTTGATGGGGGAAAAATGACCAGTTTTTTGGTATAACAAGAGTGACGATCAACTAAAAATCCCCACCCTTGCTAGTTGCAAATAGGGCGGGGATTTTATTGGTGAACTGTTCATAAAAATGGAACGTTCACTTAAATTAAGCCGAACCGATCGCAAATCAAAGCTACTCCCGCTGCAAAAACCGTAATTCCCAGGGCTACCAAAGGGTTTTGCCCTCTGCTGACGGCAAAAGAGGTGACGACCCCAGCTCCTAAAGCCGCAGTTACAGCAGCACTCGCCAAATCTCGATCGGGACGTTTGTCGTACATATTTTTTATTGTTGGTAGCTTTTAAGCTGAAAACTTACATCTTGTTATCAAAGCTATCACTTTTGCCTATGGTGCGGTGACAACATCCTAGGTTTTGCAACTAACCTTAAAATTTTGCTAACTTTCTTAACATAATCTGATTAATTAGAGAATTTTTACTGATGAATTTGCTGATTTTTCTGTAGAGTTTCAGCGATTGAAACCTTTGAAATGCTGAGCTTTCATCTCAAATTTAGGATTGTTCAGGGGCGATCGTACTCACAGTCTCAGCGTCTAATGACGGCAATCCCAAATATCCTAAATAAATTTAACTTGACTTTTAGAAGTAAAAGTGATAGGCACTTTTTGAATTCGGAGATGAATATTGGCAAGTTGGAGACTCCGATCGCGTCCAGTCGATCGACCAAAATAAAATTACTTTGGACTCAGGAAGCGAGTCATTTTTGACTAAAAGTCAGAGGACTTTTCGTCCTCACTACAAACCGATAACGGTTATTTTACCGGACACGCTCGCTCGCCATTGTCCTATTCTCCCTCGACTTTTTCTGTATTCCCACCCTTGACCCAACCTTCGCGATTGCCATCCTCCACCCGAATCCGCTGCCACTCTTTGTCCGGCGAATCTTCCAAAACGACGACTTTTTCCTTGTAACCAACACCGCCAATCCGGTTCGCGTCTCGGTTAGCACTATCCCGGAGAATTAAGCCGATCGGCTGAGTTATTAGAGCTCGGTAAGTTCCAGGTTCCAGCGGTTTCGGAGATGGGGCATCGCTAGACGTAGAAACAGGGCTGGCCTTAGCTGTTGATTTAGACGCAGCGCCCGCAATCTGAACTGCTGTTTTATCGTTGGGAAAAACAGGTCTTTCGGGGAGGGTAGTTAGCTTAGCGGCAAAGTAAAGTGCGGCTGCCACGCTAGCACCTGCCATTAGGACGATCGCTAACAGAAAACCAACTAAAAACTTGAAAATGCTATATACACTACTCATTGTTGACTGTTGACTATTGACTGTTGACTGTTGACCCTTCGACCCTTCGACCCTTCGACCCTTCGACTCCGCTCAGGGCGTCGGAACTGACTGCTGATTTCAAAAGCTTACCCTTGAATCCGGCGACTCAAACTGCCGTATCGAGAAGCAAGGCGAGCTTTCCCAGCAGCGGCCCAATCTTGGAGAAACTGGATTTGTTCTTGAGCCGTTCTGGCTAATGGCACCATCTGACTAGCTGATTCTAAAATATCATCTGTGGTAAAGTCTCGATTTTGGCTAAACCCAATGTGCATTGCTTCAATCAAAGTTTGCTCAATTTCGGCTCCTGAAAAATCGGGAGTTTCGTAAGCCAAGCGCTCTAAATCGTAATTTTTGATAATGTGCGATCGCAACCGCAACAAATGTACCTCAAAAATCGCCCGCCGTTCCTCCTGACTGGGCAAACCCACAAAAAATATTTCGTCAAACCTACCTTTTCTGAGCATTTCCGGCGGCAAAGACTGGATGTTATTAGCCGTTGCGACTACAAATACCGGAGAAGTTTTTTCTGCCAACCAAGTGATAAAAGTCCCGAACACCCGGCTAGTTGTCCCCGAATCACCTTTACCGTCCAATCCCCCAAAACCCTTGTCAATCTCGTCAATCCACAACACGCATGGCGCCAAAGCTTCCGCTAGCTGAATCATTTGTCTGGTGCGGGATTCCGATTCCCCAACTAATCCGGCAAATAAACGCCCGACATCCAAGCGAAGTAAGGGTAAATGCCAGTGATGGGCGATCGCCTTTGCAGTTAAAGATTTGCCGGTTCCTTGAATTCCAACTAACAATAAGCCCCTAGGATGTGGCAAACCGTATTGGCGAGCTCGATCGGAAAAAGCACCGCCGCGTCGCAGCAGCCATTCTTTGAGATTGTCCAAACCACCGATATCGGAGATATTTTCGCGGGCTGGGTAAAAATCCAGAATTTGAGTTTGTCGAATTGTTTGGCGTTTTTCTTCTAAAATCAGTTCCGCGTCGTCGGGATGGAGTTCGCCCCTAGTGGCGATCGCCTTTGCCAAAACTCGACGGATTCGTTCGATCGACAATCCTTGGCAGGAGCGCACCGTTTCGTCCAGCAAACGCCCTTCTATCGCCTGTCCGGTAGCTCCTAACATTTTTTCCACCTCAATTTTGATTTCCGCCGCCGTCGGCAAGGGAAACTCCAAAACGGTCATGACTTCGCTGAGGTCTTCTGGGATGGAAATGATTGGAGATATGATGACAATATTTTTGGGGACAGATTTGAGGAGTCTCGCCAAATTCCGAAGCTTACGGGAAATTGCCACATCTTCTAAAAAACGCTGAAAGTCTCTCAGAATAAAGATTGCAGGTGCGGATGCGGGCAATTTTTCGAGAAACTCTAAAGCTTGCAGCGGATTGCGCTTGCCAAAACCAGCATCGTTGGGATTTCCTTGGTAGCCATCTACAAAATCCCAGATGTAGACAGCACGAGAACCCTGTTTTTTGGCGCATTGGGCGATCGTCACTTCTACGCGTTCTTCTTCCCGTGTGGGAATGTAAATTAAGGGATAGCGTGATCGCAGCAGCAGTTCAAATTCGTCGCTAAAATTAGTCATTAGTTATTAGTCATCAGTCATTAGCTATTGGTTATTAGTTGGTATTATTTTTGGTAACTCGTTAATTATTGGTTATTAGTTATTGGTTATTAGCTGGTGTTATTTTTTGGAATTCATTATTACACAGTTATTAGTTTCAGTAGCTACTGACTGCTAACTAATGACTATTGACTAATGACTATTGACTAAGGCAATTGACGTTTAAGCGCTGCCAGAGATGCCCAGCGACTGTCCGATGCTGGAGCTTCTGAGCTTTCTGCCTCTTCTACGTCATTTAAATCTATTCCCGGACATTCAGTGTCGCATATCTGTTTGTGTGGTAGTTCCAAACACATTTGCTCGTATACCCAATCGCTTGGAGAGAAATGACCGCCCGGGGACAAATTTTCTACCAAATTTTCTAAATCAACTTCAAATTCTCCTGAACTTGAATCGGGCTGATTCGCTTTTTCTTCAAGCCAGATAATTTCAGATGATTGGAGTTTCAAACGGTGATTGTATTGTTTCAAGCATCTGTGACACGTGAGAGTCACAATTGTTTCTGCTTTTGCCTTCACCTCAAGATAATTTCCTTGGTGAGTCACTTGCAGTCGCCCCCGCACCGGAGTAAGGGTTTCTAAATCGGGGATAATTTCTTCAAAATCTATGACCTCTTTCCGCTCCATTTTTGTGAGTAGATGAGGGATATAAATTGTCTCCATAATAATCTTTTGCCTTCCTACTTCTTGAATTCAAAGGTCAAAAGGAATAGTTAAAAATTAACTTCTTCCTTCTTCCTTCCTTTTTACCGTCAGCGCCGCCGTACTACCAAACGCCGATCGGGTTCTTGTCCTTGACTATAAGTTTCTAGATCCTCACATTCGCTCAAAAAGCTGTGTACTTGACGGCGTTCTGATGAGGACAGAGCTTTGAGTTCAAATTCAACTCCTGTCGAGCGCGCTTGGTCTGCTGCGTACTCTGCCATCGATCGCAATTCCTCTTGGCGGCGGATGCGATAGCCGTTCAGTTCAACTGTATAAGGAATCGGTTCATCCGATTCATTACCTATGTTTACAACTGCGTTGCATAGGTATTGAACAGCATCTAGTACATTACCGTCTGGCCCCACTAAGATGGCAATTTGTTCGGGAGTGAGGTTACTTTGATCGATCGTCATCCAATAGCAATCTTCTTGCTGTTGGCTTACTACTTTTGAGGGAATTGCGGACAGTTTTAGCAATTCTTCTAACCATTGCTGTCCGCGCTGCATTTGAGATTCTTTCATTTTAACAATCAAGCCTTTTTCTTAGAACGCTTTGGCTCAAAGGGAAGTGCATCTAATCCCTGTTCTTTTTGAGTTTTCGCCTCTGCTTCGTCCACGATTTTTTGAAGGTTTTCGGGCAGTGGTTCTCTCGACAAAATAAACGATTGAACTGTTTGGAAGATGTTAGCAATCAGCATATACATCAACACGCCAGCGGGCAGCGGGAAGAACAAAAACATCCCCGAAAATATGACAGGTGTCAGTTTGTTGACTGTAGCCTGTTGGGGATTGTCGTTTGGTCCTTGTGCTTGTCCCGAAAGAGTTTGGTTGATGTACAAACTGATGCCGAAGCCGAGGATCATCACCAAAATATCCCAGTGGATTGTACCATCTGGGTCGATCGCGCCAACGCGACCGAGAGCTTCAATAAACAGGAAGCCTTTGTTTGTAGCCAATCCGGGGATTGTGCCTTGAACTGTGGCTTCACCGGCTGCTAAAGCCGTGATGTTTCCCTGTTCGTCTACCTTGACAGTTTCTTCGCCTTTGATTACTTTCCAACGAGGAACAAAATCAATTTCGCTCTTATTTTCGGTAGCTAGGGCTGTGAGAGCTTTACCCTCTGGGGTTTGAAAATCAATCTTGGTTGTGTCGCCGACAGAGAGTTTGTCGCCGCCTGGAATCACGCCCACAACTGGAGCATGAAAAGTACCTGTGACGTAAATATTTTGGGGCGGTGTAGCAAAAGCTTGCGGTTGAACAGCTTCGATTTGTTCTTTGGGCAAAACTTGGACGTTAACGCTGTAATTTATGTCAGAAAACGGCGAACCCCTGAGCGTGGCAAACAGCGCAAAAAGCACTGGCATTTGCAGCACTAATGGGAAACATCCTGCTAGAGGATTACCAAATTCTTTGTAGACTTGGCTCATTTCCTCCTGCTGCTTAGTAGGATTGTCTTTATAGAGTTTTTGAATTTGATCTACTCGCTCTTTCATCAACGGCTGCGCTACTTTCATGCGTCGCATATTGCGAAGAGAGCCTGCATTGAGAGGATAAAGAGCAAAGCGAATCACGAGCGTCAGAGATACGATCGCTAAACCGTAGCTTGGCACGATCCCGTAGAAAAAATCTAGGATCGGGAGCATGAGGTTGTTGGAGAGAAACGAGATACCAAAATCCATTCGCTTGTTCGTTAATTTAGGTGCTCTATGTTTGGTGTTGAGAACTACTTGCATCTGCTGAACGCGAGCCGCCTCAACTTTTAGGGTTTTGTCTCTATCTTAGGACATTACCCGTCGATCGACCGCCCGGCCTGCGGTTTTTTTGTAATTAGTTTGCCAATAATCGAACTAATTTCAGCCTGATTTGAGGGCGAAGTTATTCGGTTATTTAGCTGGAGCAGCGTTAGCTTTTTGAACGGCTGCGGGCAGTTTTTCGTTAATGTAGTCATACATTGCTCGAAATTTAGGAATCGATCGGAGTTCCAAGCGACTGCCATTTTTCATGGTCAGCACCATGTCTCCGTAGCTTCCGAAACCGCGAGGTACTGTGACGATTTTGACTATATCTGAGTAGATAACGTCTGTGCGTTCGCGTCCCATCCAACCGCTAGTTACGGACACTCGGCGGCTTGTGATCCGGTAGCGCAGCCACAGAGCCCGGACAATCGATCCTACTGCGAGGGGGATTCCCACGACAGTCAGCCCCAGGAGTAAGTTGACGATCAAGTCTCCAGGCGCGGGGCCGCCTTCATAATATACTTCCTCTCGAATTCCCATTTAGTACCTCGGCTTCTACCAACAACTGCTCTAATTCTTGCAGAATTTCTGCATAATTGCACTCTTGTGCGATCGGACGCACGACAATTACTAAATCCCACCCGAATTTTAATCGAGGTAATAGTTGTCGCAAAGCTGCCCGAATCTGGCGCTTAATCCGGTTGCGGACTACAGCACGTTTGCTAACTTTCAGACTGATAGAAATGCCTGTGCGAGTGGGCTGCAAGGATTTTTCGGCTGTCGGTTTGCTTAATTCGATGCTTTTGGGTTTGCGCAGAGCTCTGAGGCTGAAATGAGCGGAGTTGCGGCGCATTCCCTTGCGGTAGACGGCGCTGAAGTCTTTTCGGTGTTTGAGTCGGTTTGTCTCGGGCAACATGGCGTAGGGCGATCGATCTTGGCCTCTGAACAAGAGTGCAGTGCTAGACTGCGAGGCGGTGGCGACCTTTGCTGCGGCGGGCTTTGATTACCAATCGACCGGTTGCGGTACGCATTCTGGCGCGAAAACCGGATGTTCTTTTTCTTTTGCGGCTGGTTCCGTGGAGGGTTTGCTGTGTCATTTTGATTTCTCCGAGCTTGTTACTTTACTTTTGATTAATATTCACAATCTTCTAGTTTACCATAGAGTGGTTTTCTTGGCAATAATATTTTTTCGAGTTGATATGTATTGAGAGTTGAGTTAAGTTGCGATCGCAGCCTTGAATGATTGGAAAAGCCTAGAATCCAGATTTCTTTAAGTGCTGCGAGTTTATGAACGGTTGAAATCTATTGAAAGCATTACCCGAAAAATTTGATGTTTGAAAAACAATGCGTTAAAATGCCAATATAGCCAACCGGAAAAACAGATGAATGCCACAGTATTAACCCAGAGTCCGAATCCTTTAACCCAATTAACTTATCAAGTTCTAATTGAAAAGCACGAGGAAGACCTCTACAGCGCTATAGTTTGGGAATTGCCAGAGTGTAGAAGCTCAGGTTCTAGTAAAGAAGAAGCTTTGAAAATTTTGCACCGATTATTGACCGAGCGTCTAAAAAGAGTCGAAATAGTCTCTCTGACAGTAGACATTCCCAAAGCTGAAAATCCTCTGATGAAGTGGGCAGGAGCCTTTAAAAACGATCCGCACTTTGATGAGATGCTAGAAGATATTGCAGAACTGCGCCGTGACAGGAATGCAGAAATGGCAGAATATTACGATCGACTAGATGAAGCAGAAGCCACCAATAAAATTGAGGTGGAGGAAACGGCTAAGTGACTTTGTGGATATTTGATACAGACCATGCCACACTTTTTGGGCAGGGTAATCCACAAATAGTGCAGCGTGTCAGTGCAGTTAATCCAAAAGATATTGCCATTACGCTCGTTACATTTGAAGAGCAAATGTATGGACGACTTAACCGTATCAGACGAGCGAAGTCAGAGGATGAAGTAATATCAGCTTATGCAAGTCTGCGAAAAACTATTAACTATCTGACCGATTTTGAGTTGCTTGACTTCGATCGAGATGCTCAACATTATTATATAGATTTTTTGAGGCAAAAAATCCGCGTTGGCACGCAAGATTTACGGATTGGGGCGATCCTCTTCGAGGGCTTCGCTAACGCACTTGCAAACAGCGGTGTTCTACTTACCCGGAATCGCCGAGATTTTGAAAGAATCCCTGGATTGAGGTTTGAAGACTGGTCAGTGCAATGATTGAGATGTGCGATCGAGCATGATATAGTGGCTGAAAAAAGTTCGTTAGCGAAGCCCTCGAAGAGGATCGCCCTTCGCGCCAAATAGGGAAAACAGAATAACAGCACGATACGGATAGCACGGATACACGGATGATATTGTAAGGACGATCGCCCTTAACCGCAAATAATCCAATCCACGACTTCTAAAATCATCCGTGTATCCGTGTCAACATCCGTGTCGTGCCTTCTCTTATTTCAATTCCACATTTACCGTAGCAGACATCCCCGGTGCAATCCGTGATTCGTAGCCTTTAACGCTTTCAGCATCAAACACAACTTTCACCGGAATTCGCTGCACAACTTTGGTGAAGTTTCCCGTAGCATTATCGGGAGGCAATAAGGCAAATTGAGCGCCAGAAGCAGGGGAGAAACTATCAACTCTACCCTCAAACTTACGGCCACCAAAAGCATCTAATTTGATTTCAACTTTTTGGCCTGGTTTGATATTTGCCAGTTGCGTTTCTTTGAAGTTGGCAACTACCCATAAATCATTGCTTACTATGGCCATTAGCGGAGTTCCCGACTGTACCCGCTGGCCGACTTCCACCGACTTGCGGCCGATTTGTCCGGCGGCGGGAGCGGTGATATTCGTGTAGGAAAGTTGCAGTTGAGCGTCTTTAACCGAGGCTTCCGATTGGGCGATCGCAGCTTTAGCAGCATCATACTGCGATCGACTGACTTTAGTTTGTTCGCCCGTAGCTTCAGCTTGTTGCAATCCGCCCTGCGATGTAGCAAGTTTAGCTGCTGCGGTGCTGATCCCTTCTTGCGCTACGGCGACTTTAGCTTGAGCGCTGGCGATGCCGACTTTTGCCCGCGCTACTTGGGCTTCGGCTTGTTTGACACCTTCTCGGGCTTGGGCTACTGCTGCTTGGGCGGCGGTGACGCCTTCGGTGGCTTGGGCTAAACGCGCTCTAGCTTGGGCAATTCCTTGTTGGGCTGCGGTAGTTTGGCCTGTAGCTACTTCGTAGGCTGCTTTAGATGCGTCTAATTGCTGACGGGCGATCGCACCTTCAGACTGCAAGCTTTCGTAACGTTTATAATCAGCTTGGGTTTTCACTTCATTAGCTCGTGCTTGCACTAGCTGAGCTTGCGCTGCGGCAATTCCCGCTTCGGCTTCCGTCACTTTGGCTTGCGCTTGCGGAATTCCGGCTTCGGCTTGGGCGACTTTAGCTTGCGCTGCGGGCACGCCAGCTTCGGCTTCAGCAACGGTAGCTTCTGCTGCGGGTACGCCTTGTTGGGCTTCTCTAATTGCTGCTTGGGCGGTGGAAATCGCAGCATTGGCGCTGCCGATATCTCCTTGAGCTTGGGCTGTTTTGCCTTGGCTGGTTTGAGAGGCTAGGGAAATATTGGCTTGGGCTGCTTCGGCTTGGCGGCGGGCGTTTTCTAAGGCTGCTTGGGCTTGTTGGACTTTAACTTGGTAGTCGCGGGGGTCAAGTTTGATCAGCAGTTGTCCGGGTTTTACTTGTTGGTTGTCTTGTACTAAGACTTCGCCGACAGTACCGTTGAGGCGGCTGCTGATTTGATAGATGTGTCCGGCTACTGTGGCGTTTTCGGTTTCTTGGTGGATTGAGCTGTATTGCCAGTAATGGTAGCCGAAGTTGCCTGCGACGATCGCCCCTAGGCCCAGCGCTGCAAAAATCAGCGGTTTTTTGGACTTTTTCTTTGGGGTTACAGCAGGTAGGGGTGCTTGCAGTTCTGTTTCTGTGCCTGTTTTGACATCGGCGGGGGCACTGATTTCTGTCTCTGGGGCGGGGATTACTGGTAGGCTTTTAGCGATTGTGTTGTCGTTGATCGGCTTTTCTATTTCTAATAGCCCCAATGCTTTGCGATTGCCGTTACCGTTGAATTCTGCTGGGTTAGTTTCGTTAGTGGGTTTCATGGTAGTTGACTCCTGGGATTTTAATAAAATGTCGTTTGGTTAGAGTGCGTAGTATTTATTTATTAAGAGTGCTGTTTTTAAGAGTGCGTAGTATTTTGCGGTTATTTGTAATGTAGTCGAGGTAGATGCTGCTGCGCTTCTTCCGTGAGAATGATTTGTCGGTTTAGGAAAGATTGAGGATCGCCCGATCGATCAATTCTGAGAAGCGTTCTCGATCGACCTGTGAAATGCCAGTCATTGACTTCTCTCGGATCTCCGCTACCAGCGGCGGTAGCACGTCTTGCAGTTCCCTACCTGCATCCGTCAGCCAAATTCGCCAAATTCGCCGATCGCGGGTGTCTCTCTCCCGGCGGACTAAATCTCTTTCTTCCATGCGATCGATCACACCTGTCAGCGTACCGCCTACCTGTTGCAGTTTGTCGCCAATGCTGGAAGTTGGCAAACCATCTTCTTGCCACAAGCAACACAGTACCAGCCAGTGAAAAGCTGTGAGTCCAAAGGGTTCAAGTCCTTCTTGCAGTCTGCGACTACCTAGCTGTGCCAGCAGTTTGATGCGGTAGCCAAGGCTGTGGGGGGCGAGAACGTCGTGCCATTGGGCTAGATTTGGGCGATCGACAGTGGATGTAGTAACCATCTGTTTATTAGTTAGCGTTCGTACTATTAGACTAAGATGTTTTCGGGAAGCTGTCAAGGGGCGATCGCAGGATTTTTGGTGAAGCTAACAACCAGCCAGCCGGATGTCCGCCCCAAGAAATATGTTTACATTTCTTAATTTTTCTTAAACTAGAAACAGTACATCTAGTTTGCGATTTGAATTTATGTTGCTTCCAGCCGACCAGCGCACCAAGTTAGACGACACCGACGACAATTTGTTTTATGCCTCTCCTCGGTTTGTGACTCATGTAGATGACGGGTTTATTCAGCAACTAACCGATTTGTATCGGGAACGCCTGAAACCGAATACTCGGATTTTTGATATGATGAGCAGTTGGGTTTCTCACTTCCCCGACGAGATGCAGTTTGCCCATGTCGAAGGCCACGGGATGAATGAACAGGAGTTGGCGAAAAATCGCCGGCTGAATCATTATTTCGTCCAGAATTTGAACGCAAATCCCAAATTGCCACTGCCGGATGCAGAGTTTGACGCAGTTGTCAACTGCGTTTCGGTACAGTATTTGCAACACCCGGATGCAATTTTTGCCGAGATTCACCGGATTTTAAAGCCTGGTGGTGTCGCAATTATGAGCTTTTCTAACCGGATGTTTTATCAAAAAGCAATTGCGGCTTGGCGGGAAGGTTCGGAGGGCGATCGGGTAAAATTGGTCAAGGGTTACTTTGATTCTGTCAAAGGAGCTAATATACCCGGATTTAGCCAGCCGGAAGTAATAGTTCGCAAGCCTAACTTGCCGAGTTTTATGCAAATGCTGCGGATAGGAAGCGGCGATCCGTTTTATGCGGTAGTTGCTTACCGCCAAAGTTAGGATTTTTTGCAGTCAGGACTTTAGGGCTTGAGGTAGAGATTTAAAGCACTAAAGTCCTGACTGCAAACTTGTCAGGAATCCAGTAATTAGACAAACTCTTACTCTTCTAGCCATTCTGCATAGCCGCAAGCAAGTAAATGCTTTTTTAACTTAGCAATAGCTTTAGCATCCGGTGCATCAGTTGAACCGACGGCATATACATCATTCAGAACAAGAGAATAATCTTTGCTCGTACAGTGTGCCATGACTTCGGCTAAATTGCGATCGGATATTTCATCGTAAAGCAGTGCCAAAAGCGGAAAATAATCTTCCTCTTTAATTCCGCCAGGAAAAGCACGCTGAATCAGGTTGTAGGTACTCGACAAATAAGATGCAATAGAAACTTTCACTTTCATCGTTAGTTTCCCGTTAAACGACATGGAGGGTGGACGTACAGGCTAAAATCGACACCTTGACCGCTTAATGCCCTAACAGCTTTAGCATCTGCTGTCGTTGTTGTGATCCCCAACTGGTCGCCTGTTCCCAAAATTATTATATCATTTGCGCCTAAGTTTCTAGTTGTCTGTAAGTTTAATGCTCTCTTCGAGGGATTGTCAGGAATGACAGCCACTCTCTGAAGGAAACGACTTGCTCTTCCTTGTTCCAATACACCTGCTATGCTTTGAACAATATTAGTAAACTCATTAAAAGCCGTCTGAGTCATCACCATTTGCTGTCCTTGTACGTATTGTCGTAACTGAGCGCGGACTGGCGAATTTTCAGAGATAAATGCAATTCCCGTGCTAGTATCTAGATTGAGCATTTAAATAAAAAATACAAAGTCATCACAATTGTACTGTGAAACCATATCAGCAAATAGCGATCGACGAATGTGGGGAGCCTCTAGTTCCAATTCCCACAGAACATTTTGTCTTTGAAATGCCGCACCCTTATCAAAAGTTGGGTGCTCCCTATCACAACAGCAAAGTAGATTCGCCTTACTATTTGCGCCGAGGAGTTGTAGATAGTTTAATCGCAGCTAAAACTGAGCTACAGCAAAATCATCAAAATTGGAAAATTCTGATATTTGACGCTTACCGGCCGGTGGAAGTGCAGAAATTTATGGTGGATTATACTTTCAATCAAATTGCTCGCGCCCAAGGCTGCGAATTTCCGGTTTCCGAAGACAAACGTCAAGTGATTATAGAACACGTATATCAATTTTGGGCTGTGCCGAGCATGGATAGCGCCATACCTCCCCCTCACAGTACAGGTGCAGCTTTAGATGTAACTTTAGTAGATGAAAATAATCGGTTGATTGATATGGGTTCTCCGATTGATGAAATATCAGAACGTTCTTATCCTGATTATTTTGGTAATAGCGATGAGCCTCAAAAACAGGAATATCACCGGCATAGGCAAATATTAAAAGATGCGATGATAGCTGCTGGTTTTCAGCAGCATCCTAATGAATGGTGGCATTTTAGTCTGGGCGATCAGATGTGGGCGTGGTTGACAAATCAAAATAATAGTGATAGTGAATTGGTGGCTCGATATGGCCGCTATTAAAAGGGTGGGTAATTATCAGAAATCAGGTTTCTGAGGAATAGTGTACCCAGGAGTATAAAATGTCGATCGGCATAAATGATTGTATCGGCATACACCCACGCTATTGCCAGCGGGGTAGCGGTGCTTTAAAATTGACGAGAGCGAACAAGTGCAGCAAATCAAGCCAGCACTGCAAACCCTAAAGGATAACTCAATTCACCCAATGAAAGCACTCATCCTCTCTGGCGGCAAAGGAACACGCTTGCGTCCCCTCACCTATACGGGTGCTAAGCAGTTGGTTCCTGTGGCAAATAAGCCGATACTGTGGTACGGAATTGAAGGAATTGTGGCGGCTGGGATTACGGATATTGGGATTATTATTAGTCCTGAAACCGGCGAAGAGGTGAAGGTAAAAACTGGAGATGGCTCTCGCTTCGGTGCAAAAATTACTTATATCTTGCAAAACGAGCCGGCGGGACTCGCTCATGCAGTGAAAGTTGCCAGACCATTTTTGGGCGATTCTCCGTTTATTATGTATTTGGGAGATAACTTAATTCAGAATTCCCTAGATCCATTTTTAGAAATTTTTAACAATCAAAAACTAGACGCTCTAATTTTGCTACGTCCAGTGCCAAATCCCTCTGCTTTTGGTGTTGCCAAAGTTGATGAAAATGGGCGAGTCTTACAGTTAGTAGAAAAACCCAAAGTTCCGCCATCGAATTTAGCACTGGTGGGGATTTACTTTTTTGCTCCTAGTATCCACGAGGCGATCGATCAAATTGAACCTTCGCCCCGGGGCGAACTGGAAATTACGGATGCCATTCAACAGTTAATTAATCAGAAAAAACACGTAGAAGCCTGCAATTTAGAGGGTTGGTGGCTAGATACAGGGAAAAAAGATGATTTACTGAGTGCAAACCAAATCATTTTAGATAGCTGTATCGTAGCTTCAACTGAGTTAAAAGTAGATGCCAAAAGTCAAATTATCGGGCGAGTGCAAATAGGCGAAGGAACAGAAGTAATCAATTCTACAGTTCGCGGGCCAGTGGTAATTGGGGAAAATTGCCGCATTGAAAATTGCTTTATCGGGCCTTACAGCAGTATTGCCGATCGCGTGACGATGATTGATGCTGATATCGAACATAGTGTAATATTGCAAGGGGCGAAAATAGTTGGCATTCACCAGCGGATTGTGGACAGCGTGATCGGGCAGCGGGCTCAACTCACTAATGCGCCACCGCGTCCAAAAGCTCTACGGTTTATGATCGGTGATGACAGTCAAATTGAGCTAGTTTAAATTGAGATATTGCCAATATCGGAAGCAATAATCCTGATTTAACAAGAGATAAATTTTCTTGTGGGGTGGGCATCCTGCCCGCCCTGGAACAGGCTCTCCGGCCTGTTATACAATTAGTTAAAATTATTCAAATAGTCAAGATGGTGGTTTTCAGCATAAGTCATACTAGGTTATCTAAAGGAGGAGGAAGATTGGAGTACGAAGAAATACCAACTCAACAAATTATAGATAAATTGCGGCAAACTTTGGAGCCGCGAATTGGTATTGCACAGCCGCTATCGGGAAGAGAAAATAGTACGATCGCCCAAAATGAAGATGACGAGGATATCGCCCTTCTCAAGACAGGCTTCGACATTTATAATATTCCCATTACTTCTTATCAAAGGCGACTGGGTTCGGTAGTAATTGCAGTTAGAAAAATAGTCCGAAAATTGCTCAGGCCCGTACTCGAACGTCAAGTAATTTACAATTTTGCTAATACCCGTGTCGTGCAAACATTAAGCACACAATTGCAAAAATTGCAAGAAAATCAACAAATTCTAGATAAAAGAATTACACCGGAATTCAGCAGCGGATCTCCCGAAGTTAAAGCACAGCTTGAGACTCAACAAAAGGCGATCGCAGCTTTTCAGTCTGAAATAGAGCAAATTAAAGCAGTGCAGCAGCAACATACTGCTATTTTAGAGGAGATTACCGCTCATCTCAATTCCGGTTGCATCGGAATTAATATTACCGGAAATCAGGACACGGCAGTGCCGTTTCCCTACGATTAATCTGGAGTAGGGAAACGGCAGTGCCGTGTCCTCGCTTGTCATTCTGGCGCAGCCGAAATTGATATCTCGATCGACAACCATAAAGCATCCAAGATGACCACACTGCCCATATGTTCGTTAATTATCGTCAACTATAACGGTCTGCGCCACACGAAGGATTGCTTAAAATCTCTACAAAAACTTGCGTATCCCGAATCGCAACTAGATTTAATTGTAATTGATAATTGCTCTCAAGACGATTCGGTTAATCGCCTTCGCGAACTGTTTCCGAAAGTCCGCATTTTCGTGAATACCGCCAACAACTTTGCGAAAGCCCTCAACCTCGGTATCAGCGAAGCAAAAGGGCAATATATCGGCTTTCTGAATAACGATGCTACCCTGGACAGTCAATGGCTAGCAATATTAGTTAAACTGCTAGAAACTGATCGTAAAGTAGGTGCGACTAGCGGCAAATTGCTGTTTAAAGACGGGCGAATTAACAGCGCGGGTATTCAGCAATTACCTAATTTTTATTGGCGAGATGTTGGCTTTGGTGAGAAAGATTCGGGACAGTATGATACAAAACGGGAAGTCGAAGGGCTTTGTTGGGCGGCGGTGCTTTTTCGTAGAGAATGTCTGGAAGATGTCGGGCCGATAGATGAAGATTTTGTGATGTATTTTGAGGATGTAGAGTTTTCCAAACGTTGCCATAAACGCGGTTGGGAAATGCTTTATACTCCCACAGCTATCGCCCATCACGAGTATCGTGGTTCGAGTAAAGGTAGCAAACTTACCGAGTATTTCTGTAACCGCAATCGTTTTTTGTATTTGGCAAAACATGAACCTTTGCAATTAGTCAAAGCGATTCATACGTCAGATTTTTTCACTAACAAGCAGTACGATTTGCTGTTCGAGAGTTTGTTTGTAGCGATTAAGAAGCTGCTGGATTATCAGAAACCGGAAGTCATCGCCACTGTATTACCGCAGTTGTCGGAAAAGTTGGCGGTGATTTATAGTCGGATGAAGGTCGATCGCATTTTACCTCGATTGCAGGTGGTTCGGGGCGATCGCAAAATGTCGATCGCAATTTACGATCACGGACTGCATTTCATCGGCGGCGGTCAAAAATACGTCGCTACCATCGCCTCGCTGCTGCAAAATGAATTCGACATTACTTTTATCGCTAACAAACCCGTTGCTGTTTCCGACTTAGAGTCGTGGTACGGACTCAACCTTTCAGGATGCAAACTTAAGATTATTCCCTTGGCGTTTTACGAGAAACGCGGAATGCAGTGTATCGATTCCAGCATCATCACGGAAGATATGGAAAATCCCTTTGATGAAATTGCTAGAGAAAGCAAAAGTTATGATATTTTTATCAATGCGAACCAACTGGAAAAAGTGAAGCCGCTGTCGCCAATTTCAATATTTTTCTGTCATTTTCCCAATACCTTTCGCAACCGTCACTTTGCCGTTGATGACTATACTTTCATTATTGCCAACAGTCAATTTACTATCAAGTGGTTGGAGAAACGGTGGAACTTACAGCCAACTTTTATGCTTTATCCGCCCGTGGAAATGGCAATAGTAAAAGTGCCGAAAGAAAAGATTATTTTGGCTGTGGGACAGTTTGAAGCTGGCGGAACAAAAAAGCAAATCGAACTAATTAAAGCTTTCCGCAGTTTGCTAGCAGATTATCCCGCAGAACTTCAAGGATGGCGACTAATTTTAGCTGGTAGTAGCATTCCGAAAAATCCTTATTTAAAGACGGTTCAGAATCTTTTAAAGCAAGATTCGAGGCCGATCGCACTCAAAGTCAATGCTGACTTGGATGAGGTAAAATCGCTTTATGCTAAATCGAGCATATTTTGGCACGCCTGCGGTTTGGGTGAAGTCAATCCTCAAAGATTTGAGCATTTTGGGATGGCGACTGTGGAAGCAATGCAAAACAGTTGTGCTCCTATCGTCTTTGGTGGTGGCGGCCAACCGGAAATTGTCGAACACGGGCGATCGGGCTTTTTGTTCAATACCGTTGAGGAACTTTGCCAGTATTCGCATCAGCTAATTGTTAATCCCGATTTGCTAGCAGAACTTCAAGCTGGTGCACAGCAGCGCAGTCAAAACTTTAGACTGTCACATTTCGAGAAAAAAGTCAAGAGTTTTTTTGAGATTATTCACCAGGAATATGCTACAATTCGGCTGCCAAATCCAGGCGATGTAGCTCAAATGCTCGATGTCGATCGCGATCGATAGATTGTGTAAGGGCGGGTTTTATAAACATAAAGTTCATGATAAAAAACAATTTATACCAATTTTTTGTGAGGCTGCATATAATCCGATCCCCCCTAGCTAAGAGGGCGGGCACGGGGGCACCGCCCCTACTAAGGGGGGGACAAGATTCCGATCAAAGTCCCCCTTCTTAAGGGGGATTTAGGGGGATCGAGTTGGATAGGGCGGGTTTGGGAAATGATTGGTTTGAGACGATTATTGTTGGTAAAATACGCCCCTACAATTGGGATAAATTCTGTTGCATAAAATCATGTCTAACCCACTGTTAATCAATTTGTCCTTCTTAACTCCCGAACCGACGGGACTCGGAACTTATGCCGCTAATCTTTTCCCGCAACTGCAAAAGCTAGAACCAACATTACTTGTTTCCCAGCAAATTGAGGATTATACTTGCTACCAAATTCCCGAAAACTTGACACCCAATCGAGGCACGAAAGGGCAAATTAACAGGCTGAGGTGGACACAATTTGAATTACCTAAAATTTATAAAGAATTGCAATCTAGCCTCATATTTTCTCCAATTCCAGAAGCACCTTTGTATTCTAAGTGCCGCTACATCGTCACAGTTCATGATTTAATTCCTTTGCGATTTCCCCAACGGTTTTCGCGCTTGACGGCTTATTTTCGCTACTACATTCCGCAGGTTTTGCGGCAAGCAGAACACATTATTTGTGATTCTGAAGCGACGGGGCTCGATGTTGCTAAATTCTTTCAGATTCCGCGTCAGAAAATGACCGCAATTCCCCTAGCTTGCGATAATCTTAATTTTAGATATCTCGACTTACCAGCCAAAAATTATTTTCTTTATACTGGTAGACACGATCCTTACAAAAACTTGGAAAGATTAATTGCTGCATTTGCGAGTTTAGCCGATCGCACAAACTATGAATTGTGGCTAGCCGGGCCTCCCAATGCCTACACGCCGCAATTAATCGCACAAGTCGAACAATTGGGTTTACAATCTTCAATCCAGTTTCTCGGTTACGTTTCCTACTCTCAATTGCCCGTATTGATGAATCAGGCGATCGCCCTGGTATTTCCCACGCTTTGGGAAGGCTTCGGGTTGCCAATTCTCGAAGCAATGGCCTGCGGTACACCCGTCATCACTTCCAACCTGTCATCGATGCCAGAAGTAGCCGGAGATGCGGCATTATTAGTCAATCCTTATAGCGTCGGAGAAATCGCCCACGCCATGCAAACAATAGCGACAGATTCAAAAGTGCGATCGAACTTAAAAAAAGCTAGTTTAGCGCGATCGGCCCAATTTAGCTGGCACAAAACCGGAGAAGCAACCGCCAACATCTTACAAAAATACCTTTAAATGTTCCCTCTCTGCGCACTATTGTTAGCAACAGGCAAGATGCCTGTTCCACAAAAGATAAATTTTCTTGTGAAACAGGCATCTTGCCTGTTCATAAAAAGCTAAATTTTCTTGTGAAACAGGCATCTTGCCTGTTCATAAAATTAATTGAGAATAGTACAATATCTCAGGTCAAATAAAAAAATCTCGCCAAAAAGCCGCAATCTACAAATTATCCCATGCCCAATCCCAAATCAAAATTACTAATCAACCTCTCCTTCCTAATTTCCCAACCAACCGGCTTAGCCATCTACGCCAAAAACCTATTTCCTCACCTAAAATCTCTCAATCCAACATTACTAACAGCCGAAAATTTTCCCAATAGTAACTGCTACCAAATCCCCGCCAACCTCACACCAGAACAAGGAACCAAAGGACACATCAACAGGCTGCTGTGGACACAAACCCAAATTCCCAAAATTTACAAACAGCTAAAATCTAATCTTTTATTTTCCCCAATTCCCGAAGCTCCTTTATTTACCAATTGTCGCTATATAATTACAGTACACGACTTAATCGCACTGCGATTTCCCCGCCGCTTCGATCCTCTCACGCCTTATCATAAATATTACATTCCCCAAGTGCTGCGGCAGGCTCAACACGTCATCTGCGACTCTGAATCAACTGCCAAAGATATCGCGGATTTTTGCAAGATTCCAAGTTCTTTAATATCGCCAATTTTTCCCGGCTACGATGCCAATTTTTTTCGCTTTTTAGACTTGCCAACTAGCAATTATTTTCTGTATATGGGCCGCCACAATCCTCATAAAAACGTGCAGCGAGTTGTGGCAGCTTTTGCGGCTTTGCCTGATAATTCTGAGTATGAATTGTGGATCACAGGATCGGCAGACAAACGGTATACGCCACTGCTGAAAGCGCAGGTTCAAGAATTGGGATTGTTCGATCGAGTAAAATTCCTCGATTACCTCCCGGCGGCAGACTTGCCCAAAGTCATCAACCGGGCGATCGCCCTGGTATTTCCCAGTCTTTGGGAAGGATTCGGTCTCCCTGTGCTCGAAGCAATGGCCTGTGGGACTCCTGTCATCACCTCTAACCTGTCTTCGATGCCAGAAGTGGCTGGGGACAGCGCATGGTTGGTCAATCCCTACAGCGTCCCGGAAATAGCCGCTGCTATGCACGAGCTGGCAACGGATGCTAAAGTTCGATCGCACTTGCGCGAACTCGGTTTGGCTAGGGCAAAACTATTTAGCTGGGAAAAGACGGGCCGGGAAACTGCTGCTATTCTCGATCGATATCTTTAATTTTTTCAGCAAACAAAACAAACGATCGCGTTTAGGGTGCGATCGGCATGGTTGTAGGGACACGGCAGTGCCGTGTCCCTAAAATTACTGCCGTGTCCCTACAATTACTGCCGTGTCCCTAGGAGAGAAAGGCAAAATTAGCCTTTTACTTATTGATACCCAACTGATCGCCACGCTTATATTGCTGATAAGCAGCAAAAAATAGCCCTGACAAAGTAACAAAGATAAGACCCAGAACAATACCTGAAAGTAGCGGTTCTACCATGAGAGCTCCTTAACGTTAAGATTTAACAACCTATCTTTAATATTACCAGCACTTATAGATGAATTTTCGCCTTCATCGCCTTTCAAGCCTTGTCAAGACTTGATATCCCCGCTGGGAAGGATTAAGCTATGTTATGAGAAATAAATTTTCTTGTAGATACTATTTTTAAATTGAAATCCTTTGAATCACCAACTTGCCACGAATGAAATTAGAAACCCGATCGAGCGACTTGCCATATTTGCGATCGCGGTGTTGCTTGCCATCATATTGGCGAATATGACAATTCGTCAGTTTCAAGTCGCCGATCCCTACGTCAAAAGCGTACTATCCCTGACTGGCGACCAGTTTCAGGGTTCAGCCATCTTTCAAATGAACTGTGCAGGGTGTCACATATCCGCTCCAGAGAGTCAAGTCGGGCCCAACTTATACCGAGTGTCCGATCGCAAATCCGAATTCGATCTGATCCGCCAAGTCACCAGCGGGCGAACCCCACCAATGCCACAGTTTCAGCCGAGTCCGCAAGAAATGGCCGACTTGCTCAAATATTTGGAACAAATTTGAACCAGAAAGTAGTCTAAGGCAATGCCGTGTCCCTACCTCAAAATAATCATGTAGGGACACGGCAGTGCCGTGTCCTGATTTCTTTGAGTCGGAGACGGCAATGCCGTGTCCCTACCTCAAAATAATCATGTAGGGACACGGCAGTGCCGTGTCCTGATTTCTTTGAGTCGGAGACGGCAATGCCGTTTCCCTACCCCAAAATAATCATGTAGGGACACGGCACTGCCGTGTCCTGATTTCTTTGAGGCAGGGGTTGAAACCCCTGCCGGACTGCCGGACTAAACCAATACGTTGAAATCCTGAGCCGTTAGCAAGCTCGATCGCACCCCCTTCAGAGTAGCCAACAGTTCACCAGTACCAGCAACGCTGATTATCGCCGATCCGTTAGTTTGAGTAAACGACAGTTGACCGAAGTCCAAGCCCCCAATCAACCCCATGGAATCAACTCCTTGGGTGAAATCAATAATAGTTTGGGTTCCACCAGATCCCAAGACAAAATCATTACTGCCGCCGCCACCGATGAGGGTATTGTTACCAGTGCCGCCAAAGAGCAAATCATCGCCAGTGCCACCAAAGAGCAAGTCATCACCACTGCCACCAACTAAGGTATTGTTACCGTCGCCGCCACAGAGAGTGTCATTGCCTTGATCGCCAAAGAGCAAGTCGTCGCCGGCACCTCCCAATATTACGTCGTTGCCTTTGCCACCATACAATGTGTCATTACCTGCATCCCCAGAAAGGGAGTCACTGCCACGATTACCGAAAATGATATCGTTGCCGCGATCGCCAAATATCAGGTCATCGCCTTTGCCACCCAAGAGAGTATCGTTACCAATGCCTCCGTAGATACTATCGTTGCCCGTATTGCCATTGATATAGTCGCCGCCCTGTTGGCCAAAGATCAAATCGTTGCCGCCCAACCCAAAAATAGAGTCAGGACCTGCACTACCCACGATCGTATCGTCGCCGTTAGGGCCGTTGATCACATTACGACCAGCTGGCAGATTGGGAGGGTCGATCCTAGGGAAGTCGCTTGGACAAACCAAATCTGTCGTTTGCGGGCTCAGAGGGGTAGTCAGGTCAGGAGTCGGAGTCGGAGTCGGAGTCGGAGTCGGAGTCGGAGTCGGAGTCGGAGTCGGAGTCAGAATCGGAGTCGGAGTCAGAATCGGAGTCGGAGTCGGTGCAGGAGTCGGAGTCAGAATCGGAATCGGAGTCGGAGTCGGAGTCGGAGTCGCAATCAGCGCCCGGGAGTTCCCGAAGTTGACGTTCTTGACAATAGCCCCAGAAGCGATCGCAATGTCGGCGGGATCGGGGGTGCTTTGGGTGAACCCAGCTTGTGGGATTTCTCGGACGCGGTAGGTTCCCGGCGTTAGGTTCGTGAACAGGTAGTTGCCACTATTGTCTGTAGTAGTGGTAACAGGAATAGTAGTAACTGCTCCGGGCGTGAGGTTAGTTAACTGAATTGTGACATTAGCCAAACCCAGCTCTCCACTGTCTTGGGTGCCATTTTTATTCAGGTCTTGGAACTTCAGGCCTTGGATCGTGCCTGGTTGGGGCAGGAAATTGCCGAAGTCAACGCCTGTTTTGCTATCTCCACCCGTAATAATTACGTCAGCGGGGTTGGGAGTCGTCCGGTTCCAGCCCTTTTGCTGGACTTCCCTTACCTGGTAAGTACCTGCGGGTATCTTGTTGATGGTGTAGGTGCCGTCGGCATTGGTAATGGTAGTCGGTTCACCCTGCTGAAAGATACCGTCTTTGTTAATGTCCAGGAAGATTTGCCAGTTCGGCAGCCCCACTTCCCCGGCATCCTTGATGCCGTTCTGATTGAGGTCGCTGAATTTAGTCCCGCTAATCGTGCTCGACTTGAAGTTGCCGAAGTTGATATTAGTGATATTTTGATCGCGGAGAAGAGTGATGTCAGGGGGGTTGCTAGTAGTTTGCACCCAACCAGTCTGAGGAACTTCCCGCACCTTGTAGGTACCTGCTGGTACGTTGTTGAATTTGTAATTGCCTGCGGCATCGGTGACGGGGGCGCTCAGTTCTCCTGGGTTGGGGATGCCGTCGAAGGGGTTGGTATCGAGGAAGAATTGCCAGCCGGCAAGTCCTAGTTCCCCGGTATCTTGTACGCCATTGTTGTTGGCATCATTGAACTTCAGCCCGCTGATACTATTGGGCTTCTGGGAGTTGCCGAAGTTGGTGGGAGTGGCTGCGGTGTTGGCGATGTTCAGACCGCTGTTGGCAGTGATAATGCCAGTGGGAGCAAGAGTTTGCAGCCAACCAGTCTGTTGTACTTCCTTTAGGGTGTACGTGCCGGGCCCAACGTCAGTAAAGGTATAGTTGCCCGTAGCATCTGTAGTTTTGGTTGTTACTGCACCAGTGGCATTAACTAACTGAATATCAAAAGGAGTTGACGGTGCTACCTCTCCTGCATCGAGGATGGCGTTGTTGTTTTTGTCCTCGAATTTGGTACCGCTAATGGTGATGTTTTTGAAGTTGCCGAAGTTTTGACCGGCGACAGTTGCACCACTTTGGAGGGGGATGTCAGCGGGATCGGTTGTGGTTTTTGTGGAGCCTGTCGGTACGACTTCCCGGACGCGGTAGGTAGCACCGCCTGTCAGCGGCGGTAGGTTCGTGAAGCTGTAAGTACCCGTGGCAGTTGTGTTTTGGGTGGTGATAGTTGCTCCGGTGACGGAGTTGATTAAGTTGATCGGAATGTTGGGTAATCCCGTCGTCTCTGTTAGTTCTTTGGTGCCGTTACCGTTTGTATCATCGAATACTAGACCGTTAATGGTCATCAACTGGAAGTTGCCGAAGTCAGCATTGGGACTGATGACATCAGCAATACCTGTGCTGTAAGGAGTTGCGCCACTAGCCGGTCGGGTTTGCTGCCAACCTGTTACTGCGACTTCCTTAATCGGGCTGTTAGTCTTGGTGTCGCGGAGAGTGTAGGTACCGCCTGGGGCAACAGTTACCTGCTTTTCAGAAGCGTCCAGGATGTTGTTATTGTTCTCATCTACATAAACAATAAAGTTTTGCGCTGGAGTTGTGACAGTTGCCTCAGTCACGTCTTTAACACCATTGCCGTTGCTGTCATTAAATTTCTGACTTGTGATCGTAGGCCCGTATTCGTAAGCACCAACGTCAACACGGCCGTTGACGTTGCGTGCAAAGGGCTGACCAAACTGAGTACCTCGCTGGTCTGTGGTAAGGGCGACATTAGCCGTGTTGACGGCAAGAGTATTAGTACCAGCATTAAGGACTGTTGCAGGAATGGTGATCGTGGGACTGGCGATCAGGGCGTGAGTCTGGATGAGACCGCCATTTATTTTCAATCCAGAGTCGAGCCAAGGTACGGCGGCGCCAGTGCCGATGAAGCTGGTAGTGTTAGTGGAGATTCCAGTGACTTCACTGCCTACTGCTGCTGAAGTATTGCCAACGATCAGAGTATTGTTGAGAGTTAGAGTTCCGACGTTGTTGAAAATTCCTGCGCCACCTGTGCTGGCATTCAGCAGAGGGGCGACAACTGCGGGGTCGCTGGCGATCGTCGTGTTAGTTAGAGTGGCACTTGCACTAAGCTGGTTAACATAAATTGCACCGCCTAATCCTAGACCCGCAGTAGCAGTTCCACCGCCACTGGCGCCCCCTGTTGCTCTGCTGCTGCTGAAGGTACTATTGCTGACTTTCAAAACACCGCTGTTGAGAAAAATCGCACCGCCCAGACCCGCACCGCCACCGCCAGCACCGCCCACAATGGCTTGGCCAGTGCCACCAGTGCCACCAGTGCCTGCTGCGAAACCACTGCCACCACCGCCGACAGTACCCGTGGTTGCTCCCAGATTACCGCCAGCACCGCCATTACCTGGATTTGTGGTTAGTGTACCCACCGCGCCAGCACTACCACCGGGGCCACCGCCACCGCCCAGAGCACCAGCACCGCCATTGCCACCTGCGCCCCGAATACCGCCAGCACCACCAGCACTACCACCAGCACCGCCAGCACCGCCGCCACCGCCGTTAATGCCTATACCGCCAGCACCGGCGGGGCCACCAGGGCCAGTAGCACCATTGCCCAGGCCGCCGGTACCGCCAGTACCACCTGGAGCTCCACTGCCACCATCTCCGCCTTGACCACCTTGACCGCCCGCAGTTGTGCTGGTAGCTCCTGTGCCCCCAGCACCGCCAATGGCACCAACGCCGGCACTACCGAGAGTGGCGCCAGCGCTAGTGGGAGTACCAGGGCCGCCTTTGATACCTGTGCCACCTGAAGTGGTGAAGAATGCAGCTAAGCCACTGTTGCCACCCTTTCCGGTACTTCCGGCGGCACCACCAGCACCGCCGATCGCTCGGTTGTTGCTGAAAGTAACATTATCAATGTTGACATTGCCACTGTTGATGAAAAGTGCACCTCCTAATCCCCCACCGCCACCGCCACCAAGAGTGCCCACAGCACCCTGGGATAGACCATTGGCGATCGTTAGGTTAGAGAGATTAACTGTGGCGCTGTTATCAACAAAGAGAATTGGGTTGTTGCTGCCGTTGATCGTAACCCCAGTTGTAGTGCTGCCAACAAAGTTTACAGGGGTGCTAACAATAGGCAGAATTTGTCCGGCAGAGAAAGTGATGTTGCCAGTGATGTTGATATCATCAGCATCCGGCAGGACATTAGCAAAGAGAATGGCGTTCTTCAGGCTGGTAAAGTCGGTAGCGGTAAAAGTGGCTAATACCCCGCTGTAAGCTGCCCTCGCCTCTTGGGAAAATGCCACAGCCGTCTCTATCTTCCCGGTGGAAACTTCCAATTCCCAGTCTCCACCCAAGGCGGCATTCCCAGTCAAGTTATCGGAAGCTGCAACTTCTGCCCCGGTGAGCTGGCTCAGCCTTTGCACAAAAGCGACACCGACTTCTGTGGCGGCGACGTTGCAACCGTAAAGTAGAATTTCGGGTTTAGCTGTAATTTGAGAGTTCGAGTTTGCTTCGGCTGGTAGGGCAAACCATTTTTCTAGCCGATCGCGATAAGTTTCAATGTTACTTAGATTAAGTTCAGTTGCGCCGATTTGGACGCTGGCTGCCGCCCCGTGAGACAGGATGTGGACGGCTGCAATGTTTTTCCGCTGTTTAAGTGTTTCTGATATTTGATCGATGCCATCGCGATCGCCCTTGAGAACAATAACTTCTGTATCGGAATTTGTAGTCTCTGTTAAGTTTTGGTAGTCTTTAACTTTTGAATCTACGAAAAGCAACTGGTGTCTCGGTTCTTTGTCAAGTTTCATGATTAAATTCCTCTGGTACACGCACACATCAAATTCATAGCACAAACCAAGCGCAGCAACGATCGATCTTTTTCCGGTGTGGATGAGATTCGATCGCTCCTAACTTTCACCTAAATTGAATATTGACAAAAGCGCTTTTCCATGCAACGCCTAAAATAACAAAGTTAGTTTGATGGTGTAGAAGTTTTAAAGCTGGATATTGTTCCGGCTGTTAGAAAAATATTTAAGAAGATTTGTGCGCGGTTTTTTGTAATATAACAAAGATGGAAAACATACCAGGTTTGATAAAATTTGTCAATCAAATAATTGACGGAGGGCGATCGAGGTTATTTGTGATTGGTTATTGGCGATCGGTGATTAGTTATTTGCGTCGCCCTGAGCGGAGCGTCGCAAATAACCATTAACCAGTGACTAACTACCAACTTTCCTCAGTCGGATTATTGGAATTGCTCCAGATTTCCACATCTAAATCGTTGAGATAAATCAGAGCACTTTCAATCTGTTGAGCAGTACCGTTAAGTTCCAAATCAAACCAACCATCATCGGTAGTTTTAGCACCCAACAAAGCAGCATTAAAATTCACCTTCAAACCGTATTCGGAAATCAGGTTAGAGATCACAGGTTCCTGATGGTATTCTTTGGGGACGCGAATCCGAATGCGGGTTTGAGTTGGTCTGGTGTCGCCGATGTCGGATTGCGGGAGGTCTGATTGTTGAGTTTGGTGAAAATTGTCGATCGGCTCAAATTCAGATTCGCTATTGTTTTGAGATAACATTGTGGCCTCCTAATGTTTGTTTCGCCTTAAATCTTTCACCAATATCTTGTAGGGTGCGTCGCTGCGAGATTTTCCAGCTTCAGACGCAGATTATCGATTGCGACGCACCCTACTAATGACTTTATTCAACTTCCTTAATGCTGGTTTTTTGTTCCAAAATCTCCTTAAGTACAAGAGTAACAACCGCTAACAAACCGAGAACTACCGCCGCTGAAAATGCTGCTTGCGTCGCGTACTGCTTGTAAGCATCCTCGACAAACAAAGGCAATGTCTGAGTTTTTTTAGCAATATTTCCCGACACCACAGAAACAGCTCCAAATTCTCCCATTGCTCTAGCATTTGTCAAGATTACTCCGTAAAGCAATCCCCACCGAATATTCGGAAGCGTCACATTCCAGAAAATTTGCCAATCATTTGCTCCCAAAGTTTTCGCAGCTTCTTCTTGCTCTTTTCCGACTTCTTCCAAAACTGGAATTACTTCGCGGGCGACAAAAGGTAGAGTGACAAAAGCAGTAGCCAGCACCATTCCGGGGAAAGCAAATATAATCTTAATTCCGGCAGTTTCTAGCCACGGGCCGAACCATCCCAGCCTACCGTAAAGCAGGACAATCATTAAACCTGCAACTACTGGAGATATGGCAAATGGCACGTCTAAAATGCTGATTAATAGGGTGCGTCCGCGAAATTTGTTGCGGCCGATTACCCAAGCTGCACACAAACCGAATACCGTATTTATAGGTACGACTATCAGAGCAATCAGCAGGGTAAGTTGGGCTGCGGATAGAAAATCGGGCGAGGTTAAGTTGCTCAAAAATGGCTCGAATCCCTTTTTGAAAGCTTGGTAAAAAACGTTGAGAGTTGGGATAAATAGGACGAGAGCTAGATAGCCGATCGCAATTCCGATCAACGTGGGCTTTACCCAGGCTTTGTCTTTGCCCCGCGACGAACCAACAGGCGGAATCTTGTAATTTTTTGATAAATCTAGATCAGCCGTCATAGCGTCTTCTCCATGCTTGTAAAACATTGATTGCGAACAGCATTGCCAGGGAAATTGCTAACATGACAGTACCTATTACCGTGGCTCCTGCATAGTCGTACTGTTCCAATCTTTGGAAAATTAATACTGGTGCAATTAAATCTTTAAACGGCACGTTGGAAGCGACGATTACAGTAGAACCGTACTCGCCAACTGCTCGCGAAAATCCGAGGGCAACTCCGGTTAAAATGGACGGAAACAGCGGTGGTAAAACTACTCGCCAGAAGGTTTGAAATTGTGAAGCACCCAAGCACCAAGCTGCTTCTTCGATGTCTTTTTCCATTTCGTGTAAAACTGGCTGCACAGTGCGCACGATAAAGGGCAAGGAAATGAAAATCATGGCTATTCCTACGCCTAAGCGAGTAAATGATATCTTGATTCCCAAGGGTGCAAACAGCGAACCGATCCAGCCGTTATCGCTGTAAACTGTGGCGATGGTTAAACCGGCAACGGATGTTGGTAGTGCAAAGGGTAAATCGACGGCTGCATCGACAATCCGTTTTAAGGGAAAGTCGTAGCGGACTAATATCCAGGCAATTAATGTGCCGAAGACTCCGTTAATTAATGCTGAAATTAAGGCTGTAACAAAGGTAACATCGTAGGCGGAAAGGGCGATCGGGCTTGTGGCTATTTTCCAGAATTCACTGGGGCTTGCTGTGCTGGCTTTCAGCAGCAATGCTGTGACTGGGAGCAATAGCATGATGCTGAGGTAGCCGAGGGTGATTCCCCAAGGTAATGTTATTTTGCCGATCGCCCTTTTGATATTCTGAATTGGAGATTGAGGATTATTGGTTGGAGATGATACTGTCATAAGTGAATGATTTTTAGTTCGGAATCCCGATTAATTGTAGGGACACGGCACTACCCATAGGTGTCAACAACCAGGTCAAACGCAGTCAGAGACTATTGTTTGACTATTAAATCTAGATCCCCCCTAGCCCCCTTAAGAAGGGGGGGACAGGAATCTTTTCAAAGTCCCCCTTCTTAAGGGGGATTTAGGGGGATCTGGACTGGGTAAAAACGCTATTTATCAAGGGTTTTAGGCTTAAGTTGACACTAATGGGCGCTACCGTATCCAGATGGTTCTACTACCGTTTAATCGAACCTTGGATTTTGTCAAATGCGGCTCCGTCATCGAAGAATTTCTTCTGAATTTCTCCCCAACCTCCTAAGTCTTGAGCTGTAAATAGGGTTTTGACGGGGGGATATTTTTTGGCAAATTCTGGTTCCGCTGCTACTGTGGCATCTACTGGGCGGAATCCGGCTTTGGCAAATTCTCGCTGAGCTTCTGGGGTGTACAGATATTTGACAAATGCTTCGGCGACTTCGCGAGTGCCGTGTTTGTCCACGTTTTTATCGACAACGGCGATCGGATTGTCGATCGACACGTTCACATCTGGAATAGTATAAGTCGGTTTTTCGCCTTTCTGACCTGCCAAAATAATCTCGTTTTCGTAGTTGATTAAGGCGTCGCCTTGCCCTTGTTTGAAAAATACGTCGGTGGCTTCGCGGGCATCTTTGGTCAGAATCGGGACGTTTTTGTAGACTTTAGTCGTAAAATCTAATGCTTTGGCGTCGTCTCCTCCGGTTTTGAGAACCGAACCCCAAAGTGCTAGGAAATTCCAGCGAGCAACTCCTGATGTTTTGGGATCTGCTGTAATTAATTTCACTCCGTCTTTGCTTAAGTCTTCCCAGTTTTTGATGTTTTTGGGATTGCCTTCGCGGGTGACTATTCCGGCTACGGATTTGCTGACGATGCCGCCGTTGGGGACTTCTTTTTCCCACCCTGGTTGGATGAGTCCGGCTTTCTCGATTTTCGCGGTGTCAAGCGCGAGGGCTAGGTGTACGATGTCGGCTTCTAATCCGTCAATTACGGCCCGCGTTTGGGAACCGGAACCGCCGTAACTTTGACTGAATGTCACGGTTTGGCCTTTTTCTTTTTGCCATTGTTCGACAAATTTGGGAATTATGGCTTCGTGGGCGGCTTTGGTGACTGCGAAGGAAACGAGGGTTAATTCTACTTTGCCTTTGTTGGCTGCTGGGCTAGCACCGCCTGGTGTTGCTGCGGGGTTATTGGTAGTTCCCTGCTGGCAGGATACAATGGCCAGACTTAAAGTTATTCCTACTAAAAATAGTGACACAAATCTTTTAAGCGAACTCAATGATTGATTTGTGCGGGTTGGTGGCTGTTGTGGCCAGTGAAGGTGTTGAGTTAGGCGTTGCCACAGGCTCATCATATCTGCTCCTCTAGTGAAAGTACGGTTATTAGGTCGGGATACCGTAATTATGCTGGTGAAGTACGATTATAGACAAGAGTGAGTAAAAATGGCAAGAAAAAAAACGAATTGGGGGAACTCGGGGTCGATCGAATATCGTGAAGTCTTTTGCCTCGGTGTTTTCGATTCAGATTCGCGGTAAAATGTAAACCGCATAAATACTGCGATCGAGTTAAGGTGCTAAGGCGTGGCTGCACCATACGCCTTACTGATACGTCGATCGTCGATCGGACATTAGACATCTCCCAAAAAGCCTGTGAAGAACAGGCAGGATGCCTGTTCCACAATAATTATGGGAGAGGTCTAATGTCCGATCGAGCCTGTGAGTCCCCGCCAAGCGCGGAATACGTCTGAAGAAGCCCTAGCCCTTAAGTTAATCAGAAAAAGTTTTAACTGGTATGTCCTTACCCCGCCCCGTTTCAGACACGCTAATCGAACTATTGAAGCCTGTAGCCTGCGAATTGGGAGAAAGATTGGGAGCAAGCGCTATCAAAGAACGCTATGCAGAAATTGAGCCGTCTGGTTCTTCCGCTTTGAATCAGCAAATCAAAAAAGAACCCCGTTGGATTAAAGCACAAATAAAATATTTGCAGCGACAGCAGGCTAGAGAACAAGAATTAATTGCGATCGCCAGTTTAGAGCAAGAATGGGTAAAGGAAGAACGAATTAATCGAGTTAAGGCAGAAGAAGTAAGAGATAAGCGGGCAATTAGTCGGCTTTCCCGCGAGTTAATGCGGGAGTTTCAATCAGAAGCAATTCGAGTTAAGCTCAGCGAAATTCAAACTATTTGGGACAGAGATAACTGGTTTTCTAATTTGAGCAGGCAGGAAACTGAACAAATTTTGCAGCAACAGCAGCACCGATTGCTGTTGTTAGTTGCTCCCGCCAAAATTAGCGAAGATTGCCCGGATTCGTTTCGCCACAATCTGAATATCGAGCTGCCGGCTAAGTTGAGGTCTTTTTTGAACCAGCACTATCCCCAGCACGGAGAGTTATGTCCGGTTCAGTTTTACGGAGACTATTTCAAAAAATCGATTTCTGATATTGATGTGGAGCGGTTGCAAACTGTTTTGTCTCCCGTACCAACAGCTATACTCTACAGCGACATCAGCGATTATGAAGTGAATTTTCATGTGGGTTTCTGGGGAATCATCAATCAGAGCGTTTCTCTAGTGGCGATGCAGCCTTGGAATTGGGAAGAGGTTTATCACCAGTTGGAAGCTGAAGGAAAAGATGAGAAGCTGAGCCTGCGGATTATTCGGCAAATAATTGTGACGATTCATAAGTTATTAGCCGCTTTTTTAGCTGATTTGTATTATTTAAATATCGATTTTACTCACGAACCTCAGCTATTTAATTTAGAGGCGGAATTTGCTCAGGAATGGTTTTCTAAAGATTGGGTCTTGCCGTATATAGAAACTCTTAAAGAAATTCAGGATCAGCAACGCATAACTTATAAGGGAGAGATGCGGCGGCTGGCGCTGCGAGAGGCAAAGGCTAGGGCGGAACGCAAGCGTTTGGAGGAGGATGAACTCAAGCGCAGAGAGGAAGAAACGGCGGTATCTAACCGGGCGAAGGAATTAGCTCACCAATTTAAAAATCTGAAATGGCGATGCGTATACACGCTACCGGGACATTCATCGTTTGTAAATTCTCTGGCGATTAGTCCTGATGGCAAAATTCTGGCTAGCGGCAGTTGGGATAAAACTATTAAGATTTGGAATTTAGAAACTGGGGGATTAATTGGTACTTTGACGGGACATTCCGATCGCGTAAATTCGGTGGCGATTAGCTATGACGGAAAAATGTTGGTCAGCGGCAGTTCGGACGAAACAATTAAGTTTTGGAATTTGTACAACGGCGATTTGCTGTGTACTTTTCCGGGACATTCTATGGAGGTGAATTCGGTAGCGATCAACCCGAAGGGTCAGGTAATTGCTAGCTGCGGCGGGGCTGATAATACGATTAAGCTTTGGAATTTGCGGACTGGTGAGTTGCTGCGGACTTTGAGAGGTCATTCTAATAATGTGAATGCCGTGGTTTTTAGCCCGGATGGTAAAATATTGGCGAGTGGCAGTTCGGATGCGACGAGCAAAATTTGGGATGTGGAAAGTGGTAAGTTGCTGCGGACTCTTTCGGGGTTGAATGTTGGGGTGAATTCTGTGGCGATCGCACCGGATGGTCAAACTTTGGCTAGCGTCAGCAATGATTATACGATTAAGCTGCGGAATTTGCACACGGGCAGTTTGTTGCGGATTTTAAATTCTAATTCTGCAAGGGGAAAGGGTGTGGCGAATTTAGGCATGAATGAGGCGATGCACATTTTGCAGAATTATGTGAGTCGGGGCGATTCGGTTGCGATCGGTCAGGATGGTTTGACTCTGGTTAGTGGCTGCGATGATAATACGATTAATATTTGGAATTTGCAGACGGGGGAGCTGTTGAGCGCTCTTAAGGGACATTCGGGTACTGTGTATTCGGTGGCGATCGCCCCAAAGGGCAATTTGCTCGCCAGTGGTAGCGCGGATGAGACGATTAAGATTTGGCGGTGCGATTAGTTATTTAGACATGAGTTGAATGAGGATAATTTTGATTTTGCCTTTGCGGGGAGGTCTTTTGAGCGAATTCGATAAAATTTTTGGGCGAAGGGGTTGCGCTAATGACTATAAGTTTGCTATATTTATTTTCGCTGCTGGTGTAACTCAGTTGGTAGAGTAGCTGATTTGTAATCAGCCTGTCGCAGGTTCAAATCCTGTCACCAGCTTTATGGGTATGATTTTGATAGATATAGCTAGCTACAGGTTACAAGCTCTATGTTGGCGATCGAGCAAATTGAAGCCGCTATCCTTGAGCTACCGCCAGATAAGTTTCATCAACTTCTGGAATGGTTTTCTGAGTTGGATTATCGGCGTTGGGACGAGCAGTTAGAACAAGATGTTGCTAGCGGTAAGTTGGAAGATTTAGCCAACGAGGCGATCGCAGATTTTGAGGCGGGGCGCTATCGGGAAATTTGATGCACAAAACGACTCGTCGATTTTGGGAATGCTACAATTTTTTACCAGAAACCAAACCGTAAAGCTTTCAGCCGATCGATGTTACGAATTATATCAATTCCGGTTGCATCGGAATTAATATTAGGCGAAATCAGGAGACGGCAGTGCCGTTTCCCTACAATTAATGACGGTAGGGAAACGGCACTGCCGTCTCCTCTATATCATTCCGGCGCAGCCGGAATTGATATTAATCAACAAATAAATCGAGGGGTAAATGACCGTAAGTTCCACTCACTCCACCTTCAAAAGAAGATTGACACGATACCAAAACACCACGGTAAGTTCCGATATAACCATCAACATAATACGAACCCTTCAAAGTATTGAATTTAATATAAACAGAACCAGTAAAGTTCGGAAAAGCACTGGGTTCTAAAACAGCTTGATATCCCAAAGCTTTCAAATAAGTTTCTAAAGCTGAAAAACCCTCCTCCGTCGAAGACGCGCACACACCAAGCATTTGGTAATCAGACAAACTTGCTACTAGCAAAATCGCTTGACTGAGCGCCTGTTTTTCCAGCGGCAATGCTACAGATTGCATATCCAGACAAGTAAAATCTTTCAGGATTTGCTGTGCTGCTTCAACAGTTAGGGTAGTCGGGTTTTGAGTAGACATTAATTGCTCCGATCTTTCCAAAACTAATTGTATCATAGACTGAATACCAAAATCCGACTTCTTTAAAAAGTCGGGTATATAAGGCGAGAGTTCATTTTAAATTGAATGAGCTTCGACCTACTTATCTAAATTCCAAAAAAATTATAAAAACTCCCGGTTTATTGCTGAACTTGCCTCTATTATTGACAAATGTAAATAGCACAAAAACTGAGGGCGATCGCATGAGCAACAACCAATCCCTAGAAAAACTGAAAATTCTGCAAAAATTTCTTTTTCGTCTGCTACACAAGACTAAACTTGCCTACATATTCCTGATATTTGTGATTAGTTTAACTATTTCCGGCTGGAGTGTAGAATCTGCTGCTGTCAAAATTCCGATTTTCGGATTTCACAATATTATAGATACTCAAAACACCGCCGACTTACCACCTCGCAGACCAGCTTTTGACAACGACTATAGCAAACAAGATTTTTCAGTATTTTTAGAATATTTATTTCAAAACAACTATTGGTTTTTATCATCTCAAGACTTGTATGAATATTTTATTGAGAAGTCTAAACCCATACCAGAGCAAAAGATGGGCAAAAAACCAGTTATGATTAGCTTTGATGACGGCTACAAAGGCGTTTATACCAACGCACTTCCTGTGTTAAAAAAATTGTCATTGCTCTATAAAGAAAACGGTAAATTTGTACTATTTGTTAACCCGCACTTTTTGGGTGTTGATATGGGCAGAAATTTTTTGCCGCACACTACTTGCAAGGATTTAAGAGAAGGATATCAAAGCGGTCTTTATGACGTTCAATCCCACGGTTTTACTCACAAAAAACTAACTGAACTAAATGGATCGGATTTAGAATTAGAAATTTCTAAATCTAAGTTAGCTTTGAGAAAATGCCTAGGCGACTTAGACAAAAATAAAGTTATCGGTGCTTACATGGCCTATCCCTACGGTGCCTCAGACAGGGAAGTAGAAAATATTTTACCCAAATATCACTTAGCTGGCTTTTTGTACAATGACAAAGTTTTGAGAGTACAGCGCCTGACAAATAACTATCGAATCTCTCGTATCACTACTGACAAAAATATGCCACCTAGAGAGCTAATTAGGATAGCTAAAAAGGCTTCAATTTTACGAAAGACAAAATGACGTGAGTCAAAAAAAAGTTTTTGTATCTAACTGTATCTATGGAGTTTTTACCGATGTTTTAAAGCTTAAATGAGTCCGCGTTTTTTCAGCTTTGCTAGCGCATCTTCGGCCGCATTTTTCTCAGCATCTTTTTTGCTTTTGCCTTTACCTTCTCCATAGAGTTTCTCTGCGACATAAACTTTAGCGAGAAATTCCGGCTTGTGGGGCGTACCTCCTTCTTGGGCGGTCGCGTATTTGGGCGGAGTCGTGTCACCGTTGGCTTGTACCCATTCCTGAAAGCGATTTTTCGAGTCTACAAGGTTTTTTGGCTCAGCATCCGACTCAGGAGTAACCATACTATCAGCAACTGGAATAAACAGCTTTTTAACATAGGCGCGGACAGGTGTAATGGTTGAGTCGAGATAGTACGCACCAATAATCGCTTCAAAAGTATCGCAAAGCAAAGAGGGATTTTGGCGACCTTTATCTTGTTCTGCCCCTTTTCCCAGGCGCATTAACTTGCCTATACCTAGTTGCTCAGCAAACTTTGCTAACTGATTCTGCTCGACTAATCCAGAGCGCAAGCGAGTTAATTGAGCTTCGCTAAAATCTTCATAGCGCTTGTACAAAATTTCGCCAACTAGATAACCTAGCAGGGCATCGCCGAGAAATTCTAGTCGTTCGTTATGTTCGCCTGCTTCTGGGTATTCGTTAACGTAGGAACGGTGAGTGAGCGCATGAATGAGCAGTGATTCATCTTTAAATTCTGGAAGTTTTGGCATTTTTGTTTTGTTATTCAGCAAATCAATTGTAGGGAAAATGTCTCTACATTAGCTCTATTTTTTTTAGTGCAGCTTCAGCCGCTAGCTTTTCAGCGTCTTTTTTACTGTTAGCTGTAGCTTGACCGTATAGCTTATCATTCACGCGCAGTTCAACAGTAAATTCTTTCGCATGACTGGGGCCAGCCTCATTAATTGTGATGTATTGAGGAGGAATTGACCCGATATTGCGATGTACCCATTCCTGAAACCGATTTTTTGAATCCACAAGGTGTTTGGAATCGATTTCAGGTTTAGGAGACAATAAGTCTTTAACTACGAAAGCAAACAGCGGTTCTACAAACTCACGGACAGCCTCAATACCAGAATCGAGAAAATACGCGCCGATTACAGCTTCAAAAGTATTACTAAGCAGGGTATTCTTCGTTCTTCCTCCAGTTGTTACTTCACCTTTGCTTAACCGCATCCATTTGCCAATGTCTAACTCAATAGCAAATTGTGCTAACTGTACCTTATCTACTAACGCCGAACGTATGCAAGTCAGTTCACCCTCACTTTTATTTGAGTAATTACGATAGAGATATTCAGCGCTCATAAAAGTTAACAACGCATCACCTAGAAACTCTAGTAACTCGTTGTCTTCACTTGCTTCTTTCGGATTTTCAAAAAGAAAAGATCGGTGAGTGAGGGCCTGATTTAAGAGAGAAGTATCCTGAAAATTTAGTTTTTCTAGTAATTCTGCTAAAATTGCTCTACAGCGAGATTCTTCAGCAGAAGAACTTTTAGTTTCGTGACGATTTTCTTCTTGAGCAAGAAGTCGCATTACTTCTTGTTTTTGCTTTTCTACTTCTTTAATATCTGCCTCCGATGCAGATATAGCTTTAAGTAGCTTGACAATACTGCCGAGAGCGCGATAGGTGTCTTCAGTGGAAAATAAGGAATTATGTGCCCAGTTATTGCGGACTTCTATAAGTTCAGTTACTAGACTATTTTCAAAAGAAGTTAGATGCCTTTTGAAGACATCATCCCACTGCTTTGATATCACTGATAACAAGAGCGAAATATCTTCAGGTAGAATATCATTTATTTTTTTTCTTTTGGGTACTTTATTATTTGCCAAGCAATTTTGAGCTTTTGTCTGCCAGCAATCGCCGTAAACTTCTTGCATTTTTTCTTCTACATAAGGGTACAATTTCTGACAGAGAAAGTTTAAAGCATTGCCAACTCGTTCATTATTGTTCATAGCCATCTGTTATTTTTACAGAAAATTTCTTTCTGGTTGCTACATTAAAGGTTATGAGTTTTTCGGAGCATACAGCCCAGCTAGATGGAATCTCTGTGTTAAGCTCAGCACTGTCCCACTCTCAGTCATTAACACAATCCTGCTGGATGCACTTCGCCAAAGAAACCGGGATTTTTCACTAAATATGTCGGTTGTAACCAACGTATTGTCGCAAAAACCCGGTTCTGGCTCAGTACAAGCAAAGAAACCGGGCTTCGATTTCGCTCAACCAGCAAGTTTTTTACCGAATCAGCGGGCTGTAACCAACGTATTGTCGCAAAAACCCGGTTTCACCGACCCCCTTATCTCCACCATTTGAAAAATAAATGTAAAAATATGTTGCAAAGTTTATATTGCTGTGTTAAGTTTAGTTACATAAGGTTAAAATATAACGAGGTTTATGGTCATGGAAAACAAAGACGCAAAGTTGGGCTTTACTGAGTTCGCTGAAACCTGGAACGGCCGTTTGGCAATGCTGGGCTTCGTTATCGGCTTAGCTACCGAATACCTCACCGGTCAAGGCATTCTTTCTCAAATCGGTTTGATGTAATCAGCTTAACTGCACGCAATAGCTGTGATTCACAGGGGCGATCGACTCATCACTGCGATCGCCCGCCCGTCAATAAGTCCCCTTCACTCACAGTAAAGGGGATTTTGCATTTTTTATTAAAAAATCTCACCGATGGCACAATCAAAAATCTTTTTCGTCTCAATACTTATCGCCAGACAACTCCAGCAAACTAAGCAATTCCTATCGAATCTACAATCCTCACTTTAGGAGTCAAAGCCGGAAGCTTCACCAAACCGTCCCGTTTGTGAGTCCGCAGGCTGTTACCTAAAATCATTTCCGACAGATCCGGCATTTCCTGCCAGCAATGCGAGCAGAACCAATAAACGCGATTGTGGCGAGCGTGACGGAGTAATTTAGAGGAGCAACAAGGGCAACTATTCATGATTTTTTAAACCTTCTTTAAGATATGGAGCGATAACGAATTCATTACAGAGATTGACAAATGCCGGTGGCTCTTAACTTCAGACACAAAAATTAAAAATCTGTTTCACTCAAAACTTTGAGCGTCTCCCAAGTAGCACTTTTGGAGGCCCAGCAGCAACATTACAATCAGAAGCTGAATATTCCAAGGGGCTAAAGAGAAACCCCAAATAAAACAACCCAGTCCCGCCAAAGCCACAAGTACAAAAATATCTTGAGAGGTTTGCCAGTAAATCCAGACTGCTGCCAGAGAAACTATCAGTAGCAAAATGTAAGCTGAAGGCATAGTCGTCTTCTCCCAAGGTGTCTGCCAACAGTCAGGATTGAAGCCTGACGATCAGCTTCAACTTAAAACTAAAACCTGAAGAACTGATGAAGATGAGTGAGTTGTTACAAAAAAAAATATATTCCTGCTACCTTATATTTATCCGATAAAATAGCAAAAATAATTTGTTTTATTTGGTTAGAAAATTAAGCGTGCGATCCTTTTCGTTGGCGTAGCCCCCGTAGGGGCGGGCTGCGCTAGCGACCTATTCTTAGTCCCAGCCCAAAGCTTCAGCCACCTGAGCAGCCAAAGCCATCGGTTCAAAAGGCTTAGCAATCACGCTCACCACCCCCAAATCCGCGAACATCCGCCTGTCGCCAGCCAGAGCCTTAGCTGTCAATAAAATCACCGGAATGTGCTGCGTGGCATGATTAGCTTGTAACTGTAGAAAAGTAGTAGGCCCGTCTTGGTCTGGCATCATCACGTCTAATAGAATAGCATCAGGCTGTTCGGCAAGAGCCTTGGCTACACCCTCGCGGCCAGAACTCGCCGTCAGGACTTCCCAGCCCCCCACTACCTCAAGACTAACTTGAGCGACTTCCCGAATATCTTCCGCATCGTCAATAACCAAGATGCGCTTGGCATTCAAAATTAACATTTTTTTTAACAATGAGAACTTATTCTTAGGCTAGAGCCGAAATGTGAATATTTTGTAAAGCAAACTATTTTACCAGATCCGATTTAAACTAAATTTTGATTGACTCGGGAAGCAGCTATACAAGCCCCTCCCTGAGAATTGGCAGGCTTAAGAAAAAAGTGCTGCCCTCCCCCAACACGCTCTCCACCCAAATCCGGCCCCCGTGCTGCTGCACGATACTGCGACAAATAGCCAACCCCAAACCAGTACCTCCCGAATGCCGAGAATCAGAAGCATCAACCTGTTGGAAGCGTTCAAAGATGATCTCCAGCTTGTCTGCCGGAATGCCCCGTCCTTGGTCTTTAACAGTAATCAGGATGAACGAGTTTACTGACGAGTGCGGATTTGCGGCAGACTCAGGAGATAACAAAGACGACGACGTTGAGTTCAACCCAGCTTTTTCTGCCAAGTCTTCCTTTTGGGTCAACTCCCCGCTCAACCAAATCGTAGCACCCGCCGGTGAAAACTTGATTGCATTGCTGAGCAAATTTGTCAAGGCCTGAATTAGCCGATCGGGAACAGCGCACAATTGCACCCCCACAGGCTGAACCGACAGAGTAACTCCTGCCTGCTGAGCCATTCCTTGCATCTCGTCTGCCGCCTGCAACATCAGTTCAGCAACATTGCAAGTTTGTTTGATGGCAGTGCTATAACTCGACTCCATCCGCTCTAAATCCAGGATGTCATTGATCAAGCGCACCAAGCGGTCAGTGTTAGTGACAGCAATCTCCAGCATCCGCTTGGCTTTCTGGGGGTAAGCGTCAAGGAGGCCGCTGTTGAGGAGGCCGAGGGCAGCGTGAATCGAGGTCATGGGCGTCCGCAGTTCGTGGCTGACAACCGAGATGAATTCATTTTTCATGCGCTCAATGGCAAGGCGCTCTGTAATATCCTTGAAAGTGACCACAGCTCCGATAATTTTGCCTCCTTCTCGCATCGGAGCGACAACATACTCAACCGGAAAACTGCTGCCGTCTCGCCGCCAAAAAACCTCATCGGTGACGCGCCGCGCCTCTCCGTCTTCCAAGGTGGCTAAAATTTGAGAACTTGCCCGCAACGGTAGTTTTCCCGTCCCCGATACGGCGCAGTCTGGGGCAAGTTCAGAGCCGGAATTGATGTCTGTTGCAGGTGACAGTTGCTCGATCGCCCTTGAGTATTCTGCCTGTGAACAGTTTATGGTTTCATAGAATGGTCGATCAATCAATTCCCTCAATTCGCAGCCGGCCATTCTCACCGCCGCCGGATTCACAAAAGTTACTTTTCCCTGTTTATTCAAGCCGCAAATTCCTTCCCCTGCGGAGAACAAAATCATTTTTGTTTGGTGGCGGAGTTGTTCAAAAGCTTTTTCCACTCGCTTGCTGTCGGTAATGTCGCGAGCAATTGTCGAAACACCCGTGATCGTTCCTGTGGCGTCTTTAATCGGAGAAATCGTCAGGGACACATCTATCTGTTGACCGTCCTTGCGCAAGTGTACAGTTTCGTAATGGTCGATGGTGGTTCCAGCCCGAATATGTTCCAGAATTTGGGGCATTTCCTTCGGGCGTTCGGGTATTCCTAAAATCTCGATCGACTGCCCCTTGATTTCCGGCGCGCAGTAGCCGTAAATTTTCTCGGCTCCAGCGTTCCAGCTCTGAATTGTCCCGGCGAGGGTTTTGCCCACAATACCGTCGTCGGAGGACTCGACAATGGACGCTAAGCGTACGAGTTCGTCCTGTGCCTGCTTATATTCAGTGATGTCGCGGCCCAAAATCACGATACTTTTGCGTCTGCCGTCGGGGTGAAATACGGGTACTTTAATCACATCGTAGATTTTTACAGTACCGTTCGATCGGGGAATCACTTCTTCTGCCCTAGAAAGCGTACCTTTTTCCCACGCTGCTCGATCGCTAATCTCGCACGCCTGTAGAGCCTCCCGGTAAAAAATGCTGAGTTCTCCTAGCTGAGAATCTGTGAGTCCGCAGTAGTCTATTTTTTCTAGCTCGAACACTTCCAATATCCCTTCATTTGCCTTCTGCCACCTGCCGTCGCTATCTTTGAAGCAGACAATATCTGGCATGGCATTCATCAGCGATTCGAGATAGAACTTTTCTTGCAGTGCAGCTTCTACCTCCGCCCGCTTGCCGATTTCCCGTTGCAGGTTTTCGTTTGCCGTTTGCAGCGAATCGATTAACAAACTTTCTGTAAAATTGCGTTCTTTAATTACTTCCTGAAGTCTGTGGAGTTCTAGCGACAGCCGCCTGCGGGCCAACAAATTTTCTACCCGCAAGTGCAGTTGAGCGGCATCTACGGGAGTTGCTATCAAATCGTCAATTCTGCGATCGAGTTGTTTTGCCTGCGGCGAAAACGGCGGTTCATAAATAGCTGGTGTTTGGGATGTTTCCAGAAGCAAAAACGGTAAAAATATCGGATGTGCTGCTGCTTTTAATGCTTCGATCAGTGGCCCGATGCGATCGTAATTTTCCTCATCGAGAATGCACAAGTCAAAAGCAATTTGGGGAATGGAAATTTCGGAGTTTTGTTCGGAAGTGCGATCGTCGGGTACGATCGCCTCATGCTCGGTGTTGAGGTGTGCGATCGGCAAATTAGGTTGTTGGAGGCGATCGATCAAGAGTAAAATGCGGCTCATTACCTTGTTACTTTCCCAATGACTAATGATCTGATTTCTAGCGCCGGAATGATATAGAGGACACGGCAGTGCCGTTTCCCTACCGCAATCAATTGTAGGGACAAAGGCACTCGCGGTGTCCTCCGTTTAGATCATTCCGATGAAGAGAGGATTTGATATGACATCTCTCGCCGGCGCTGATGATTATTTTGGGGTAAGGAAACGGTAATGCCGTGTCCTCCGTTGGCTACTGAACGAATGACTACTGACTAATGACTAATGACTACTGACTACTGACTACTGACTAATCACTTTTTACGGCATTCCGATCGGAATCAAAGAATCGAACGGCATACAGGTAGAATAGCTCTCCCCGGACGATAAAACCGCAATCAGTTGCAGCGACCAATCGGGCATAATCTGCAAATCCGCCCAGGGTATTGCTACCTCCAAACATTTATCCAGTCCGACTTGAGCCCGGCTGATGCGGGGATGCCACTCATCGCCCTCTCCTGCTTCCTGAAACCAAATCGATTTCGTCAGCAAATTAATCTCTAACTGATGGTGGAATCGATAGTTTAGCGGTGCTTCGTCGGGCAAATCCGACAGCGGAATCAGACTATTGTGCATCGTGCGATCGGGATAAAACCAGAACAAGTTTAACTCCGGCGGGCAATCAATTCCCGGCCGTATTCCTGCCTTAAAGTCGGCGCGAATGTAAAAATTTAAGTGGTCAACGCCGTACCAAAGCCGCTGAATTGCCGAACTCTGGTGCATCGTACCCCGGGCTCCCCCAACTTCAATCCGACCGGCTTTGTCCCAATCCTGTCCGTTGCCAATACCGTCAATTACCGGGTGAATAAAGCTCATCGGCAGGTGGTCGCCTTGAACAGAGTGCACCTCTACTTGCCGCCGCACGGACGGGGGTACGGGCTCGCCCAGGGCTTCGTAGATTGCCGCTAGGTGTTCGCGGAATAGCTGATCGAACATGGCATCTTGATTCGAGGTGTGGCCTTCGCCAAACCACCAGAACCAATCGGAACCTTCGGCTGCATAAAGCGCTTCCCAAGCTTCGGGATTGCTTTCTTCTGTAGCCTCTGGATGATTTGCCAATACTTGTCTAGCCGCCCCTAACAAGTCCCAAGCGCGATTTTTAGCGGGGTCGCCGATCCAAGTTGTCAGGGAACCGTCAACCCAGGAACCGGTGTGCAGTTGGGCGGCGGGAATTGTTTCAGTTGCTGGGAATTGGTCAAGAAATTCTGAGACTGTGACTAATTTGATATCTGGATTGTCGCTGAGAGTTTGATAGAGCGATTCTAAGAACGGTAAACCGTCTTGGGGATAGAATTCCCAGCAATTTTCGCCGTCTAGGGCGATCGTCACTAACCACGGATTTTCTAGGGATGTTTGGCCGTCGGGTTGTCGGTGTTTGAGAGTTCTGCCGATCGCCTCTAAGTGTCCAGCTAAGTCTGACGCAGCTTTTTTCGGTTCCATCGAACCGTAGGTAAATCCAATCAAATCAGACAATCTGTGGTCTCGAAATACGATCGCCAAATCGCCGTCAGGAGTTTCCAAACGGTAAGGGCGATACAACAATTCTGGTTCGCAGACATTCCCCGCCGCATCGCGGTTAAAAAAGTGTTTAATTGTACACCCCAATACTGCTTCATCCGAGACAATCCATTTAAAACCTTGTTTGGCAATGTAGGGCAAAATTTCTGGGCTAACTGCTTGTTCCGACGGCCACAAACCGCGCGGTTTACAATCAAATCGGTCTTGATACATTTCCCAGGATTTTCTCAAGTGTCTGGGAATATCTTCTGCCCACTGAAACCGATGTTCCGGTAGCGTCATGTTAGGAATAGCTATGCGGCCAACCTTGGTGTCTGCTAGCAGCGGTAAAATCGGGTGAGTATAGGGGGTTGTGGAGACTTCTAACTGTCCCTCAGCTTGCATTTTACAGTGCTGGGGAATGATTCTAGCAAGGATTTCTTTTTGTTTGGAGTAGATGTTTTTTCGGTCTGCCAAACTAAAATTTTGTCCTTGTTTCAGCCACAGAGCAATCTCGGGGTCGTCCCAAAACAGCGGGTCGATCCAAGCTAAATTGTGCCACGCCAGTAAGTCAGCAAAGTCTTGTACTTTCCAGTTTGCCAAACACCACTGAATGCCTTTTTCTTGTCGCTGGGTGTAGAGTTGAGCGTAGCGGGGATGTGGCTGAATCAGGGTATGGTAATTGGCATCAAAGAAGTGTTCTAAAATAAACTCTTGTTCTTGGATGTTTAAAGTTTCGGCTGACTTTAATGTCACCGCCAAGTAAGGGTCTAATGCTTTGTCTGCGATGCAGTCTTCTATCTGCAAAATCAAAGATGGAACCAGGTTGACAGTCTGATGCAGCTTGGGATATTTTGCCAGAATTAAGACTAAATCCAAGTAATCTTTGACTCCATGCAAGCGCACCCAAGGCAGTCGATAGTGAGCTTGAAGGTCAAGGTTTTTGGACTGCAATATCGGCGAGTTCGATCGGGAACTAGTGCCTGGCCCGGCCGCAGATGCCCTGGATTTATACAAAGGCTGGTGCTGGTGCCAAATAAAGGCGACGTAGAGAGGGTGTGACATTGGTAATGAGTAATTTTATTAATGAGGTGGTTAGGGGATGTGCAACTTTTAGATAAATCTGCCTCTGTTCCCTAACATAAAGTTTATGATGTCTTTGTTAAGTAGACTGTAACTATGTTATCTAAGATTGACACATTTAGGGCACTCTTGAGTTGCCGACGAGCATTATGCCGCGCTGCACAGCTCAGCCAATTAGTAGCGCTGTTGATGTCTAAAATCGAGAAGTCTTGCAATCAATGGCTCAATAGATAGGCAAGCGTTTTTGGGTCAGCAGGTAAACTGCCAAAAGCAACTGATACCAAAAGCTCCCTAAAAAGCCCGCTGTTTCGGTTTCCCTTACGGTAAATTTATTATGTCATCAGTTAAAGAACTTGCTGTCCGAGGGGCAGTGTGGACGATCGTTAGCTATGGGCTCAGTCAGGTGCTGCGGTTGGGTAGTAACCTGATCCTGACTCGCCTGCTAGTACCGGAAATGTTTGGTCTAATTAGTCTTGTCTACGTGTTCATCACGGCTCTGCACCTGTTTTCAGATGTCGGTATCGGTACTAGCCTGATCCAGAACAAGCGTGGGGAAGAGCCAGATTTTCTGAACACAGCCTGGACTTTGCAGGTATGTCGCGGCGTGATTCTTTGGTTCTGTACGCTTTTGCTGGCCTGGCCAATTGCCCATTTATACCAACAGCCTCAGTTCCTTTGGTTAATCCCTGTGGTGGGTTTGGGCACAGTGATCTCTGGGTTCAATTCAACTTCGGTGTTCACCCTCAACCGGAATATGGCTTTTCGTCCGCTAGCAATTTTTGAGTTGTCGGGACAGTTGACCGGGATTGTGGTAATGATTGTTTGGGCTTGGTTCAGTCCGACTATCTGGGCGATATTGATGGGTTCCTTTGCGTCACAAATTCTGCAATTGATCTGGAGCCACTATTGGAATTCTAGTTCGCCTCACCGCTTCATGTTGAATCAAGAGGTAGTTAGAGAAATTCTGTCTTTTGGAAAGTGGATATTTGTGTCAACGGCTTTAACATTTTTTGCTGAGCAAGCCGATCGACTGATTCTCGGAAAATTACTGACATTGGATATGTTGGGCGTTTACGGCGTTGCTCTCACGCTTGCTGACCTACCGCGCTCTGTCACTTTAGCGCTTAGCAGCAAGGTGATGTTTCCAGCTATTTCCAAGTTGGCTGACCTGCCTCGCGAAACACTTCGCGCTAAGATACTCAAAAATCGCCAACCGATCCTCATCGTATTGGCGGTTGGCTTGACAGCATTGGTTAGTTTTGGGGATGTTGCGATTAAGATATTGTATGACCAGAGGTATATTAAGGCTGCCTGGATGTTGCCGATCCTAGCTCTGGGGATTTGGCCTCGCGTGCTCTGTAATACGGGAACTGAGCAAATTCTGTTTGCGATCGGGAAGATCCAATATCCAGCCTTCGGCCAATTACTTCGGTTTCTTTGGACTAGCATCGGATTATGGGTGGGATTTTCCACTGCGGGATTGCTGGGAGCGATCGTCGCAGTTGCCCTGAATGACCTTTGCTTCTATACTGCTATTAGCTACGGTCTCTGTCGCGAAAAAGTGAATTTTCTGGTGCAAGATTTTCAAGCTACAGTTCTGCTTTTAGGGTTACTTGCAGCCGTGCTGTCAGCTCGGTACTTTTTGGGGTTTGGTCTTCCTATAGATTTACTACTTAAGTGAGCCTCCTAAGATTGAGTTCTCCTCCCACTTCCTGAATGACTTCAGCGCCCGGACGCCGCGCTGATAGTCGCTCCACCTAAAAAAAAGAACGCCAAGCACCCCGACTTCTTTAAGAAGTCGGGGTGCTTTTACGATCGGAGTAGGAAAATTCCGACCTCATCTGAGGCGAAAGGGCTGGGAGTATCAATTACTCATCCTTACCAAGTTACATTACCTGCTCTACTTCGGCAATTTCTGGGATGGCCTCCCGCAGGCGCATCCAAGGCAGTCGGTATTAAGCCTCGGTTGCGTTAGCAGATACTCTGGATTTGTACAGCCGTTGGTGCTGATGCCAAATAAAGGCTACATAGAGGGGATGAGACATGGAATTTGGTAATTGGTTATTGTTATTTGTGGCTAAATTTTCTAATAGCTCATAAGCGCGATCAATCGTGAGCCTCAATCAATCGTCCTAACTGTAACACCCTTCCAAAAGCCAGAACAAGCAGCTAAACTAACTCGCCTGCCAGTATTGGATGTTGCCGAGTATTTGAGGGAATAGAAATCATCCTCGCCACAAGCTGAATAAGCGTGACCCTCATAGATAATGAATGTGTAAGCTGTTTCGCATTTAAACTGGTATAATAATAAATCACAAGTCACAGAAAAGCCAGAAGTATGCCA
>ENA-OFDM01000015-OFDM01000015.1-metagenomes-genome-assembly--contig:-NODE-15-length-66757-cov-8.394771_pt1 | contig 66757 bp, 60 predicted proteins | sample MGYA00153385_OFDM01 | MGnify analysis MGYA00153385
TTTACGTCCTAGAGCTTAACTACACAGAGGCTTTGACTATTTTCGGAGATGTCTATTAGACAGAGACTTCAGTCCCTGGCGGACTGGCGGGTAAGTGGGAGGACTGGCGGACTGATAGCTTTAAGTTGACACTAATAGGCATTTCGGTGTAACTTAAATTTGGCATTTAACATCAAGTCCGATCGATCTATTTTTGATATTTCAGAGGAAAAAAATATGGTTGCGACTTTCGATCCCAATACTGCGATCGGCTTATCAGAGCAAAATGCGATCGCCCGACTCAAAGACGACGGCTACAATGAACTCCCCTCGGCGCAATCGCGCAATCTGTTATCGATCGCCTGGAACACAGTTCAAGATCCGATCTTTCTCTTGCTAGTCGGCGGTGGTATCATTTACTGGATTTTAGGCGACTTACAAGAAGCCTTGATTTTGCTAGGTTTCGTCTTTTTTATCACCGGAATCAGCCTCTACCAAGAAGGCAAAACCGAACACGCCCTAGAAGCCCTGCGCGATCTTTCCAGCCCTCGCGCCTTGGTGATTCGGGATGGGGAACGAAAACGGATTGCGGGGCGAGAAGTGGTTCGGGGCGATTTCATAGTGCTGGCTGAAGGCGATCGCGTGTCTGCGGATGCGATCGTCCTATCTTGCTCAAATCTCTCAACCGATGAGTCGTTATTAACCGGGGAATCGCTACCCGTTCGCAAAGTTACCGCTGTTGGTAACGTGGAGATGGCGCGTCCCGGAGGTGATGAATTGCCGTTTGTGTATTCTGGCACATTGGTGGTTCAGGGACAGGGAATTGCTCAAGTTAAGGCGATCGGCGCTCAAACAGAAATGGGCAAGATTGGCAAAGCTTTGCAGAAAATAAAGCCAGAAACGACGCCTTTGCAACAGGAAATGAATCGCTTGGTAAGCCGCTTATTTGGCATTGCTTTATCGCTTTGTGTGGCAATTGTCGTAATTTATGGACTCACAACACGAGATTGGCTCAAAGGAGTTCTCGCCGGAATTACCTTAGCGATGGCAATTTTGCCGAATGAATTTCCGGTTGTCGTGACAATCTTCTTAGCATTAGGAGCTTGGCGGATTTCTCAGAATCATGTCTTAGCTCGTCGCGCCTCAGCCGTTGAAACCGTAGGTTCCGCAACTGTTTTGTGCGTGGATAAAACCGGAACCTTGACTCAGAATCAGATGGCTGTGCAGCAGTTGTTAGCCTACAACCAGGCTGAAAACCCTCAGCCTTACGATTTGGGATTGCATTCATCAGAGGCGCTCCCAGAAGCAGTTCATCAATTAGTTGAGTTCTGTATTCTGGCGAGTCAAAGAGATCCGTTCGATCCGATGGAAAAAGCGTTTAAGGAATTGGGCGATCGCTATTTGGCACATACCGAACATTTGCACAGCGATTGGAAACTGTTGCGAGAATATCCGCTGTCACCGCATTTATTGGCAATGTCTCACGTTTGGGAGTCAGCCGACTGCAAATTGTATGAAGTTGCGGCAAAAGGAGCACCGGAGGCGATCGCGGATCTCTGCCATTTCACGCCCCAACAGCAGAAAATTATGGCAGCGCAAGTCAGTCAAATGGCAAGTCAAGGATTGCGGGTATTAGGTGTTGCCAAAGCGTCTATTGTTGGTGCGCCGCCGCCATTTTTGCCGCCTCATCCGTCGCTCAATCCTGAGCATTTGCCCGAAAAACAACATGACTTTCCGTTTGAATTTATCGGATTAGTTGGACTGTCCGATCCAGTGCGTCCAACCGTGGCGGCGGCGATTCAAGAATGTCATACCGCTGGAATTAGAGTGGTGATGATTACAGGTGATTATCCAGAAACTGCTCAAACCATTGCTCGTCAAGTTGGATTGATGCAAATGGGAGCCGTTGTCACCGGAGCAGAATTGGATCGCATGAGCGATGCTGAACTAGAGCAGCGGATTCAAAGTACAAATATCTTTGCACGAGCCGTTCCCGAACAAAAATTGCGGTTAGTTAATGCTTTGAAAGCTAAGGGCGAAGTCGTTGCAATGACGGGAGATGGCGTGAATGATGCTCCTGCTCTCAAAGCTGCTCAAATCGGGATTGCGATGGGAGAACGAGGCACGGATGTGGCTCGTGAATCTGCGGCGTTAGTATTATTAGATGATGATTTTTCGTCGATCGTCCAAGCAGTCAAACTGGGGCGCAGAATTTTTGATAATCTCCGCAAAGCAATGTCATATCTGATTGCGATTCATATCCCGATCGCTGGAATGTCTTTGATTCCAGTATTGTTTAAGTTACCGTTAGTATTGCTTCCGGTTCATGTGGCATTTTTACATTTAATTATCGATCCAGCTTGCTCGATCGTCTTAGAAGCCGAACCCGCAGAAGCAACGGTGATGCAGCGCCCTCCCCGCAACCCCAAAGAACCTTTATTTGGCAAGAAAACGCTCTCGTTGGCTGTGTTGCAAGGGGGCGGAATTTTGGCGATCGTGCTGGCGATTTTTGCGATCGCCCTATATCGCAGACAAGGCGAATTTGAAGCCCGGGCGTTAACGTTTACAACGTTGATTTTAGCAAATTTAGGACTAATTTTGAGCGAAGGTTCGACTTCGCGCCTCAGCTTTAAAATACTTAAATCCCCAAATCCTGCCCTGTGGTGGGTGCTTGGTGGGGGACTGTTGTTCCTTGGGTTAGTGCTGTATGTGCCGTTTTTGCGTCATTTGTTTAGCTTCTCTTTTCTGCATCCAATTGACCTGGCAATTTGTTTGGGTGGTGGGGCGATTAGCTTACTTTGGTTTGAACTGTTAAAGCAAGCTACAAAAATGAGGTCATAGTCAGAGACTGGAAAACATTAGTTCTAGCAGCAAAGGTTGCTTGTGTATAATTTAAAAATTAGGTATCAAATAATCAATCCACAGCCCGCATTTTGGAGCTTGTCCGAGCAGTTGCTTCAACATACGAACTCTACAATCTGCGGTTGAAGCAAACCGTTCTGATGCGCCAAAACACCTCGCTAAAGTGATAAATCAGCGATATATTTATTTTACCAAAACCTCATATTTCCTTCACAATTTAAAGCTATTATTAAAAATAATAACTCAGCAGCGTCAAATCATTAAAGAGTTATTTTAGTCTTTCACCAGTAGATGAGGTCACTTACGACAAAGACTTTTGTGGCCCAATGGCAATTTAGTAACACTATCAACAAGTACCATAAACGCAACATACTAAAGGAAACAACATGAGTACGACAATTGACAACTTCACCAAACAACTCCATGACAATTTAGAAGCGATTGAAGACCGGGCAAAATTGCTGAAGGAAAGCGTTCAATCTGCAACGAAAAATACTGAAGCTGAGCTGCAATCGAAACTCGACAAAATGAAGACAAATCTAGAAGCTAAGAAACAACAATTTGATGAGTATCGGGCAAAGCTCCAAACTCAATTTGAGGAAAAAGAATCTGAGGTGAAGTCGAACGTCGAGGAATGGAAAGCGAGTCGCGAAGTCAAGAAACTCGAACATCGGGCGGATAAAGCTGAGGACTATGCAAATACAGCGATTTTATTCGCAATGGCGACGATGGAAGAAGCTGAAGCAGCTACCTTGAAAGCGATTTGCACCAGATTAGATGCAACAAATGCTGCGGGAACTACGCAGAAGTAAGACACGATTAAACTAAGCAAGGGAGGAAACGGCATTGCCGTTTCCCTACGCCGATTGTAGGGACACGACACTGCCTTAGACTGACTGTCGCTTTTCAAATGCGCCAGATTTTACCTAATTTATGATAGATGCTTTTGAGCGGAATAATGCCAATTATTCCGCTACTTTTCTTTAGCATAAAATCCCCTTGAAACCTTCAAAAAGTAGAGATTGTATTGGGAAATTTTTGTAGATATTCTATCAAAAGGTAGAGATTATAATTGGCAATTTTTGTTAAATTTTAGGTGACGCCGAAAGAAACCAAAGTTGAGATTTCATGCAAGCTCGATTAGGTTAAATCGAACGTCAAAAGATAAAAAACAAATCAAGAATTAAAAATTTTGTCCTTGATGCGGACAAATAACAAAGGAAACAAACTCATGTCACACACACATACGATTGTTGGTCATTTCCCCTCCCATTCAGAAGCAGAAAGAGTTGTATTGGAGCTGCAAAAAAAAGGCTTCGATATGCAAAAGCTCTCAATAATTGGCAAAGACTACCACACCACCGAACACGTGCGCGGATTTCTCACCTGGAAAGATACAGCCAAAGCAGGAGCCGCAGGTGGTGGCTATTGGGGTAGCTTCGTCGGAGGTTTATTTGGCATTTTAGCAGGGGCTGGAGTGCTGTTTATTCCGGGAATGGCTCCGATCGTCGTTGCTGGGCCTATTGCTGGGGTGTTGGCGGGTTGGTTGGAAGGAACGCTGGTTGGTGGCGCTGGTGCTGCTGCTGTAGGAGGATTGGCTGGTGCCTTGGGAGGCTTAGGAATCCCGAAGCACGAGGTAGTGAAGTACGACACTCAAATCCAAGCAGGCGAGTTCATTATCCTGGTGACAGGTAGCAACGAGGATGTCAGTCAAGCGAAGCAGATGCTAGACAAAATCAGTCAGGAAATGAGTATGTCGATCGCAGTCTAAGACTTTTTTAACCATAGTGATCTCCATAAAACCCTGTTCCACAATAAATATGGTCGATGTCTAATACAGGAGTATTCCACTCCAAAAAGTCCATCAGGTTGACGAGTCGAGTCAAAGCGATCGCACTTGCCGCCAATTAGCGATCAGTGCTCTACGTGCGATCGTGAACCGTCCTGCAACTATTGAAACTCATGATTATCGTCCACCACTTGAATAATTCTCGTTCCCAGCGCATATTGTGGTTGCTAGAGGAACTTGGACTGGAGTATGACATCAAGTATTACGAGCGTGACCCCGAAACCCTACTAGCGCCAGCATCCCTGCGTCAAGTACACCCACTCGGTAAATCGCCAGTTATAACGGACGGGGCGCTAACTTTGGCGGAGTCGGGAGCCATCATTGAGTATCTGGTTGAGAAATATGGTAAAGGGAGGTTTGCCCCTCCACTCGATACACCGGATCGGTTGCGATATACTTACTGGCTGCATTATGCCGAAGGTTCAGCTATGCCACCGCTGCTATTGAAGTTGGTCTTCGATCGCATAGAGGAGCAGCCCATGCCGTTTTTTGTAAAACCGATCGCGCGAATGATCGTCAGTGGTACCAAAACTTCCTTCATCGAACCTCAAATCAAGCAGCATCTTGATTACCTGGAAGCAGAGCTTGGAAAAAGCTTGTGGTTTGTGGGAAATGAATTCACCGCAGCCGATATTCAGCTCAGCTTTCCGATCGAGATAGCAGTTGCGCGAGGAGGTTTAGATGCCAGCCGACCAAAGTTGATGAACTTTCTCGATCGCATCCACACCCGTCCAGCTTATCAACGGGCATCTGAACGAGGTGGCGTGTACAAAGTTGCGAGTTAAATTGACAGAGTGGGCATCGCCAACCCTACAGTCATCTTCCGTTTAATTTCACTTTTGTACTTAGTAACTATTTCATGGCTCGGCTTCTTTTTACTAGCTTTTCACAAACAATAATCATGGTGAATAAAATGGAAATGACCAACAAGATTGACATCAACAAATCAGTGCCTCGCGAGCGATGGGGTGAATTTTTCGATCAGTTTACTGATGGCAATCGCGGACGGCATATTTCGATCGAAATCATCGGTTCAGAAGTCGGTGACGCAGAATTGATTAAGAATGCACCTCTTCATGCGATTATTTACGATCGCCCTGGAAAGGGAGATGATTTGGTAATTGAAGTGGGTAAAGATGAGGTGAGTTACGCTCACACGGTCGATTCACCAACCGAAGTTTTAACGGGACAAAACTCACTCGGTGTGATGGTAGCGCTTCGGATTAGTGACGCTGCTGGGACACAAACATTGATCGAACTACAAGCTAGTTGAGCTGGCTGAATAATCCTGAGTTCAGCTTAAGCTGAACTCAATGTTTTATGATCCACACTCAATAATCGGCAGGATTCAAGATGTCTGAGATTCAAAACAAAGTTGTCATCATCACCGGAGCCAGCAGTGGATTAGGTGAGGCGACTGCGAAGCGACTTGCTGCTAGTGGAGCCAAACTGATGTTAGGTGCCCGCCGCGAAGATCGGCTGAAAGAATTGGTTGCAGCGATCGCCCAAACAGGAGGAACTGCAAGCTACCTAGTTACCGATGTGGTCGATCGCGCGCAGGTAGAAGCCTTGGCGAAGGAAACTTTGAGTACCTACGGCCGGATCGACGTGCTAATCAATAATGCCGGCTTGATGCCGCTCTCTCCCCTCGATCAACTAAAGGTGGAGGAGTGGGATCGGACGATCGATGTCAACATCAAGGGCGTTCTGTATGGGATTGCTGCGGTGCTGCCGATTATGCGCCAACAAAAGTCTGGTCACGTGATTAACCTATCATCTGTGGCGGGACATCAGGTGTTTCCGGGATCAGCCGTCTACTGTGCTACTAAGTTCGCAGTGCGAGCGATCTCAGAAGGGCTGCGATTAGAGTCAAACGGTGAAATTCGATCGACTAATATCTCGCCAGGAGCCATTGCGACTGAGTTGCTCACCACTATTAGCGATCAAGATACAGCAGCCAGAATGAACGCATTTTATAAAATAGCCATTGATGCAGATGCCATTGCTAGGGCGATCGCCTTTGCGATCGAGCAGCCCAGTGATGTTGACGTGAATGAAATGATCGTCCGTCCGACACTTCAGTAATTTTAGAATCAAAGAACATGATGAAACACCGAAAACTGGGCAATCAAGGATTAGTAGTATCGGAATTAGGACTCGGCTGTATGGGGATGTCCGAGTTCTACGGCACCCCAGATGAAGCAGAATCGATCGCCACGATTCATCGCGCCTTAGAGCTAGGCGTGACTTTGCTCGACACGGCTGATATGTATGGTGTCGGTCATAATGAAGAGTTGGTTGGCAAAGCAATTAAACATCGCGATCGAGTGATCGTCGCCACCAAATTTGGCAACGTGCGCGGTAGCGACGGCAGCTTTAAGGGTGTGAATGGCAAACCCGAATATGTCCGCTCTTGTTGTGATGCCAGTCTCAAGCGTCTGGGCGTAGATGCGATCGACCTTTACTATCAGCACCGAGTCGATCCAAACACTCCGATCGAAGAAACCGTAGGCGCAATGGCGCAGCTCGTCCAAGCCGGAAAAGTTCGCTACCTCGGTCTTTCCGAAGCCGCCACCGACACCATCCGCCGCGCTCATGCAGTGCATCCGATTTCCGCACTCCAGACGGAATATTCGCTGTGGAGCCGGGAGCCAGAAACCGAGATTTTGCCCACCTGTCGAGAACTAGGGATTGGCTTTGTGCCTTACAGCCCTCTGGGGCGCGGGTTTCTCACAGGCAAAATCAAGAGCCTGGACACGCTATCTGAAGGAGACTATCGATCGCAAAGATATCCTCGCTTTCAAGCCGAGAATCTCCAGCAAAATCTGGAATTAGTCGAGCAAATCGAGCAAATGGCCGCCACTAAGGGCATCAAAGCCGGACAGTTGGCGCTGGCTTGGGTGTTAGCCCAGGGCGAAGACATCGTGCCGATTCCAGGCACCAAACGCCGCACCTATTTAGAAGAAAACATTGCCGCAGCCGATGTGACACTGACTCAAGCAGAACTAGACCAAATCGGGAAAGCGCTGCCATTAGGAATTGCGGTGGGCGATCGCTACCCCGATATGAGCAGCGTCAATCGTTAGAATTTGGCGCGAGTAATGGCATTTCAGTTAAATTAGCAAATCGAAATTATACTGCTAAATTCTCAAAAAATAATCAGGATCGCAATTCATGAAAACCAATGCCTACGCTGCACAAAACGCCACGAACCCACTCGCACCCTTCAACTTTCAACGCCGCGATGTCGGCCAGCACGATGTCCAGATCGAAATTCTATATTGCGGCGTGTGTCACTCCGACTTGCATACCGTCCGCAACGAATGGCAGAACACCACATACCCTTGTGTGCCCGGTCACGAAATCGTCGGACGGGTTGTAAAAGTAGGTGCACACGTCAAAAAATTTAAGGAAGGCGACACCGCAGGAGTCGGTTGTATGGTCGATTCCTGCCGCACTTGTGCCAACTGCGAGGAAGACCTGGAACAGTTCTGTGACGACACCACCTGGACATTCAACTCCGCCGACAAACACGTTGGCGGCATGACTTTCGGGGGATACTCTGACAGCATCGTGGTAGATGAAGCGTTTGTGCTGCAAATTCCGAAGAATTTGAATCTCGCTGCCGCCGCCCCACTACTTTGCGCTGGAATCACCACTTATTCCCCATTACGCCACAACAATGTTACCAAAGGTCAGAAAGTTGGTGTTGTGGGACTCGGTGGACTGGGACACATGGGGGTGAAATTGGCGAAGGCTTTCGGCGCCCATGTCGTGGTGTTCACCACTTCGTCGAACAAAGTTGAAGATGCCCTGCGGCTCGGAGCAGATGAAGTCGTCAATTCCAAGAATGCCGACGAGATGAAAAAACATCTGAATAGTTTCCATTTCATTCTCGACACTGTATCGGCACAACACGACATCAACGCCTACCTTCTTCTCTTAAAACGCGATGGCAATCTTACCCAAGTCGGAGTACCAGCCGAACCGCTTTCTCTGAATGTCGGTAGCTTGATTTTTGGTCGGCGCAGTCTCAGCGGCTCCCTGATTGGCGGCATCAAAGAAACCCAGGAAATGCTGGATTTCTGCGGCAAGCATAACATCACTTCGGATATCGAACTCATCCCCATTCAGAACATAAATCAAGCTTACGATCGCCTGGTCAAGAGCGACGTGAAATATCGCTTCGTTATTGATATGGCATCGTTGCAACAGGCTTTGTAGCAGTTCCGGCTCTGATAAGGTTCGGAATTAATATTACTCACAGTCAGGACACGGCAGTGGCGTGTCCCTACAATTAATCGGGGTAGGGAAACGGCACTGCCGTGTCCTCTGTATGATTCCGATGCAACCGGAAACGATATGATTGCCGTCAAGACTTTGGGCGGCTAGATGTCTTAATTAACAACGATCGTCAAGAGATTTCTGATTAACATCAAGGACAAAAATTATGACAAATATCATGAGCCGTGAAATTCAGCTAGTCTCCCGCCCCAATGGGATGCCCACCGCAGCTAATTTTACGATCGCCCAAACCCAACTAAAGCCGCTTCAAGATGGACAGGTACTCGTTCGCAATCGCTACATATCGGTCGATCCATATATGCGCGGACGCATGAATGAGAGCAAATCCTATGCTCCGTCCTTCGAGTTAGGTAAAGTTCTAGAAGGCGGCGCAGTCGGCGAAGTCATCGAATCCCGCGCCCAAGAATTTAAGCCCGGTAATGTTGTCACTTCCAACTTTGGCTGGCGGGAATACTTCATCGCAGCGCCCAAAGAGTTGCATCCCGTCAACCACGAAATTCAACCGCTCTCAGTTTACCTCGGCGCCCTGGGTATGACCGGCATGACCGCTTGGGTGGGGTTGAATTTGGTAGAGGTTAAAGCTGGGGACGTAATTTTTATTTCGGGTGCTGCGGGTGCGGTGGGAAATGTGGCGGGACAACTGGCGAAATTGCGCGGGTGTCAGGTCATCGGCTCAGCAGGTTCGACGGAGAAAGTCAAGTTTCTGCTGGAAGAATGCGGATTTGATCGCGCTTTCAATTACAATTCTGGCCCAGTCCTCGAACAACTGAACCAAGCGGCATCGGACGGAATTGATGTTTATTTCGATAATGTCGGAGGCGAAACCCTCGAAGCGGCGCTCTCAGCCTTACGCGTCCACGGCCGGATTATTGCTTGTGGCGCCATCTCTGGTTACAACAAGCCGCAGCCTGGCCCGAACAATCTATTTAATATGATTGGCAAACGGTTGACGATGAAAGGGCTGCTCGTTCGTGATTGGCTCGATCGTCAGGGCGAATTTGAACAGGAAGTGGGTGGTTATTTCCAAGCTGGCAAACTGAAGAACCAGGAAACAGTGGTAGTAGGAATTGACCAGGCGGTAGGCGCGTTCATTGGTCTTTTTGAAGGAAAAAACATTGGCAAGATGGTGGTGAAGTTGGACTAGGTGGCGGCCCATTAGTGTCAACTTAATGTCAAAAACAGTATTAGTATACCGTCTACTGATTGGCTCAGATCCCCCCTAACCCCCAGAACCCACCCCCAGCCCCTCCGAGAAGGGGAGCAAGAGGGGGGACAAGAAGCACTCAAAGTCCCCCTTCTCAAGGGGGATTTAGAGGGGGATCTAGACTGCGGTAAAAACAAGATTTTTTAAGGGGTTACAGGCGATTGTTGATACTAAGGATAGTCACTAATTGATTGAGTGCTGTCCTAGAGAATTATTTAACGTTATTTGGTTTAACAAATTATGGATCTCAAACTATCAGGCAAGGTTGCATTGGTCAGCGGTTCAACGGGTGGAATTGGACTGGCAATTGTTACCACACTTGCTGAAGAAGGAGCGACGGTCATTGTCAATGGCCGAACCCAAGAGCGCGTAAATAATGCGATCGATCGCATTCAGCAAACAGTCCCTAATGCCAAAATTCAGGGAATTGCTGCCGATTTGGGAACGCAAGCAGGCGTTGAATTGTTACTTCAAAAAGTGCCAGAAGTCAACATTTTGGTGAATAACTTAGGAATTTATGGCTCCAAAGCATTTGAAGATATCTCCGATGAAGAGTGGATGAATATTCTGGAAGTGAATGTGATGAGCGGTGTGCGACTCTCCCGCCATTATTTGCCACTAATGCTAAAGCAAGATTGGGGGCGTATTATTTTTATATCTAGTGAATCTGGCTTGAATATTCCGGCCGAAATGATTCACTATGGCGTTACCTAAACTGCACAATTGGCGTTGAGTCGTGGTTTGGCGGAAACAACTGCGGGCAGTCATGTAACTGTAAATACGGTATTGCCTGGTCCAACTCGTTCCGAAGGGGTGGAAGACTTCATCGAGGGATTATCTAAGGAGCAAAATATTTCGATCGCACAAGTTGAGAAAGAGTTTTTTACTAAGATGCGTCCATCTTCGCTAATTCAGCGATTTGCTTCAACCTCTGAAGTTGCTGCGTTAGTTGCGTTTGTTGCTAGTCCCTTAGCTTCTGCGATTAATGGTGCAGCCCTGCGAGTCGAGGGTGGAGTGGTGCGATCTATTGCTTAATAAAAGCCAACGGTAAACAATCATTTCGGTGCAACCTGAATTGATATAAAGGAGCTATCTCATGACTGTATCTACCGATCAAGAAATGCTTTCGCATCTATCGTTAGAAGCATTACAAAAGCAACTGACTACTTCCAAAGAGGGATTGAGCAAAAAAGAAGCTCTGCAACGACAATCAAAAGGTGGTTACAACGAGTTACCCGAAACAACCGTCAACCCAATAATGCAATTCCTATCGCACTTTTGGGGGCCGATCGCCTGGATGATTGAGGCGGCGGTGATTCTTTCGGCAATAGTTGGAGATTGGGTTAATTTTGGCATCATTTTGGTACTCCTAATTGGCAACGGAGTAGTGGGTTTTTGGGAAGAGTTTCAAGCCGGGAATGCGATCGCTGCTCTCAAGGCAAAATTAGCACTCCAGGCACGGGTGAAACGAGACAACACCTGGACGCAGATTCCTGCCCGCGAACTGGTTCCTGGCGACCTGATCCGGCTGCGTCTGGGCGATATTGTCCCCGCAGATGTGCGGTTTTTGTCAGGCGATCCGGCACAGGTTGACCAATCGGCGTTGACGGGGGAATCACTACCTGTAGAATGTAAAGTGGGAAGCGTGCTGTACTCCAGTTCGATCCTCAAGCAAGGAGAATTGGATGGCATTGTCTATGCCACTGGAATTAATACTTACATGGGCAAAACTGCCCACTTGGTGGAGTCTGCCGAGACAGTCAGCCACTTTCAACGAGCAGTATTAAAAATCGGCGATTACTTGATTGTAATTGCCCTGGTGCTGGTGGTAGTGGTGCTGGTGGTAACACTGTTTCGGGGCGATCCTTGGTTAACTACCTTGCGGTTTTTACTGGTGCTGACGGTTGCCTCCATTCCCGTAGCAATGCCAACGGTTTTGTCAGTAACGATGGCTGTAGGAGCGCAAAAACTAGCGAAAAAGGAAGCGATCGTCAGTCGGCTGGCAGCGATTGAAGAGATGGCTGGCATTGATATTCTCTGTTCTGACAAAACAGGTACTTTAACTCTCAACCAGTTAACTCTGGGAGAGCCTTTTTGTGTGGGCAATACGGCTCCAGAATCGCTGATTCTCAACGCCGCCCTGGCTTCTCGCGATGAAAACAAAGACCCGATCGATCTCGCAATTATCGCTGGTTTGAAGCCAAATCAACCTTTAGATGCTTACAAAATTGTCCACTTCCAGCCCTTTGATCCCGTGGGAAAACGTACCGAAGCCACCGTTGAAAGTGCTGATGGTGGCTTTAAGGTGACAAAAGGTGCGCCCCAAGTGATTTTGGCGCTCTCAAAAAATGTCGCTCAGGTGCAGCCGCAAGTGGATCAAGCGATCGCAGGTTTTGCTAAACGCGGATTTCGCTCCCTGGGGGTTGCCCGGACTGACGATGGTGATAACTGGCAGTTTTTGGGCGTACTACCGCTATTTGACCCACCCCGCAGCGACTCGCAACTGATGATTCAGGCTGTGAAAAAGCTGGGAATTGACCTAAAAATGTTAACGGGAGATCAACAGGCGATCGCCCGTGAAACTGCTCATCAACTAGGATTAAAGGGAGATATCCTTGATGCCAGTTTGCTAGAAGCAGCCGCACCTCACGAAACTGGACAAGTTAGCGATGCGATCGAAGCCGCCGCCGGATTTGCTCAAGTCTTCCCGGAACACAAATACCATATCGTCGATGTCTTGCAGCAACGGGGGCATCTCGTGGGCATGGCTGGCGATGGCGTTAATGATGCCCCCGCCCTCAAAAAAGCTGATGCCGGAATTGCGGTTTCTGGAGCCACCGATGCTGCTCGTGCGGCTGCCGATATTGTTTTGCTTACACCTGGACTTTCTGTAATCGTAGAGGCGATTCAAGAAAGCCGCCGCATCTTTCAGCGGATGAACAACTACGCGATTTACCGGATTACTGAAACCATCCGGGTTTTGTTGTTCATGACCCTTTCTATTCTGGTTTACAACTTCTATCCCGTTACCGCCATCATGATTGTGCTGCTGGCATTGTTGAATGATGGTGCGATTATTTCCATTGCCTACGATAACACCCGTCCTGCCAATCGCCCCGAAACCTGGAATATGCCGATCGTCCTGGGACTGGCAACTGTTTTGGGGGTAACTGGATTAGTTAGTTCTTTTGGGATGTTGTATTTGGGAGAACGGTACTTTCACCTCGATCGCAGCATTCTGCAAACTTTGATTTATCTAAAACTTTCGATCGCCGGACATTTAACTATTTTCGTCACCCGCACTAAGGGGCCCTTTTGGTCGATCAAACCAGCGAAAATTTTGCTAGCAGCCGTCTTGGGAACTCAAATACTGGCAACCCTAATTGCTGTGTATGGCATCTTTATGACCCCTCTCGGATGGGGTTTGGCAGGTTTTGTCTGGATTTATGCGTTGATCTGGTTTTTGATTGCAGACTGGGTGAAACAGCGTGCCTATGGCGTGTTTAATCACGATCGACCTGTCTATGTAACACGGGGTTTAAGACGGTTGAATCAATGGTTTTCTCATAAGCCTTTTTCCCACGCAACCCCGGATGACAGCTCTAAGCGATCGCCGTCAAAGAAGAATAAACCATGAGCTTACCCAAGATATTCACTTAATATTTGAGAGTTAAAAGTATGACTGATAAATCTAGCCACACTGATTCATCCTTGAACCTGTTTCCCATCGAAAAGCTTGACGATTTGATTCGTCCTTTTATTGTGCCACCAGAACGAAAAATTTCTCTTGCCAAAGACTATGACCCAGGCTACAAAGCCGATAACCTCAAAAAGTCGAAAGCTAAAGGTCAATTAAAGGAAGGTATTGAGGCATTAGCTGAATATCAGGATATTCTCTATGCCCAAAACACCCATGCTGTGCTCATCATCTTTCAGGCTATGGATGCTGCGGGAAAAGATAGTACCATCAAGCACGTTATGTCGGGGATTAATCCTCAAGGATGTCAGGTGCATAGCTTTAAAGCTCCATCTACGGAAGAGTTAAATCATGACTATTTGTGGCGATGTTCTAAGGCTTTACCCGAAAGAGGGCGAATTGGGATTTTTAATCGATCTTATTACGAAGAAATTTTAGTAACAAGAGTGCATCCAGAAATCCTAGAGCAGCGACCGCTCCCTGTTAGCATAATTGATAATGATATTTGGAAGCGCCGCTTTGAAGAAATCAACAACTTTGAGAAGCATCTGGTCAATAATGGAACGATTATCCTCAAATTTTTCCTCAATGTATCTAAAGAGGAGCAGAAAGAACGTTTTCTAGAAAGGATTAATCGCCCTGAAAAGAATTGGAAATTTTCTGTGAATGATGCGAAAGAGCGTAGCTTTTGGGATGACTATATGGCTGTCTATGAGGATATGTTCAATCACACCAGTACAAAATATGCTCCTTGGTACATTATCCCCGCCGATCGCAAATGGTTTACTCGTCTGGTTGTGGCGGGCATCATTTACACTCAGCTACAGGAACTGAATCTCAAGTATCCCAAGGTTAGTAAAGAGCAACATCATGAACTTTTGAATGCGAAGAAAATTCTGGAGAGCCAGAAAGAAGGATGAGCATTAGACATCTCCCAAAAATAAATAGTTGGTCGATTACTCTTAAATTATAATGGAACTTTACATGAAAAAGTATGAGTCAGCTCCGAGAATATATTGAAAAACATCCATCCGATATTCAAGGACTTTTGCAGGCGAAGGCAATACTTGAAAGTAATCAGTAAAGATTGCTGGTGATGGAGCAATTTATGGAACGAGGGGCGATGTTCCGCTACTACTCCTTGCCGATCGCGCTGCCATCTTTCCTGGACACAGTTTGACACACCTGCTATTTTTCAAAGCCAAGATTTAGAGAGCAATGCCTGATGTCTAGCTACCTAGAATCAAAATCTCATCCTTCAGAGAGGTAGCAAGCTGCTAGTTTACTGCCAGCATTGGGGTGAGGTGGAGTGGATTGAAGCAAATCTCAAAGCGGCTTTAGCAAAGGTTCAAACTGAGCAGCAAGTTCAGGTAGGATAGCCTCACTTTTTTTGCGACGATCCTCCGCGCCGCCTTCTGACGATCGCGTAACCGCCCGATGGGTGCGATCGCAGCCTACTTAGTTGCAATAGTTGCAGATTACTTTAAGTGAGATTAACCTGAAGGCTCGAAACAATCAACTTTAAACGCATTCTGGTTGCCATTAATCATTCTCCTTTTAACATCCATCGTGTTTGATCTGGCACTCAATTTAGCGCAGCAAAAGCAAGCTAAATTGATGATCCTTCATTGCCTCGTAGACTTTTTTAGGGCTAGGCCTAAAAAGATTTAGTAGAGGGGCTTTGATTTCGCCCTTGAAAGTTAGCATTTGGGCTCTTCAAGAATCCCCTTCCCTTTAGGGCTGGGGAGTATCAAAGAATCTCTTACAGAACGATAATTATGACACCTGCTACCCCAAAACATTCAAAAACTAAAAATCCCCCAAAAAATTTTCTCAAAATGCTCGGACCTGGGTTAATTACGGGGGCTTCTGATGATGACCCTAGCGGCATTGGTACTTATTCTCAAGTGGGTGCCCAGTTTGGTTATGCGATGCTGTGGACGATGCTATTTTCGTATCCTCTAATGGGCGCAATTCAAGAAATCAGCGCTCGGATTGGTCGGGTTACAGGACGCGGCATTGCTGGAAATATGCGGCGCCATTATCCTCGGTGGCTGACATATATTATTACTGGGCTATTGATAATTGCTAATGTGATTAATCTCGGTGCTGATATTAGCGCAATGGGTGCTGCAATGAAGCTGCTGATTGGAGGTTCTGCTCTTTTATATGCAGCACTCTTTGCTTTTGCTTCCTTATTGCTACAAATATTTATCCCTTATGCAAAATATGTAAGTTTTCTTAAATGGCTAACTCTGGCTTTATTTGCTTATGTGGCTACGGTGTTTGTCGTTCATGTGCCTTGGGGTCAGGCTCTCCATTCAACCTTTGTTCCGGCGATCGAACTTAAACCTGAGTATTTTGCGGGGCTAATTGCGGTGCTGGGAACCACGATTAGCCCCTACTTATTTTTCTGGCAAGCTTCTGAGGAAGTGGAAGAAATAGAACGTGTTCCCGCAGAAAATGCGCTAAAAGAGTCTCCTCGACAAGCACCTAAACAGCTTCAGCGCATTAAAGCTGACACTTACATCGGAATGGGAATCTCAAACATTATTGCATTCTTCATCATCCTGACGGCAGCAGTAACCCTTCACGCTCATGGCAAAACGGACATTCAAAGCGCGGCTCAAGCGGCAGAAGCTTTACGTCCGGTTGCCGGAAACTTTGCTTATGCGCTGTTTACCGCAGGAATTGTGGGAACGGGTTTACTGGCAGTGCCAGTGCTGGCAGGTTCAGCCGCATACGCAGTCAGCGGAGTCTTTGGTTGGCCTGCTAGTTTGGAACGTAAAGCACTTCAGGCGAAGCGCTTTTATGGCGTTCTGGCGGCAGCAACACTGATTGGGCTGGGTTTAAACTTTACACCGATTGACCCGATTAAAGCACTGTTCTGGGCAGCAGTAATTAATGGTGTTTTGGCAGGCCCTGTGATGGTGGTCATCATGCTCATGGCGACTAATCCTGCTGTGATGGGGCAATTCACCATTTCTCGGCGGTTAAGGATAACAGGTTGGTTGGCAACTGCTGTCATGCTGCTATCAGCAGGTGGCCTATTTGCGACGTGGGGTAAGTAAAATGCAAAGAGACTCGGTTCCAACAAAAGTTAGCTAATGATCTACTCCTAGCCAGTTCTGATTGAGCCAGCCAATCTTCACACGAATTGCTGTTCATAATTCACTTATGTGTATCAAATTATAGATAACATTCTCATCAAAACTGTTTCTAGCGGTAGATTAAATTTAAAGGTTTTAATTATAAAATAAAATAAAACAGCCCAAAATAATAAAAATAATACTAATACTCACAAGTAAATTTCCTGATACTACTTGTGCAAAATAATTCGACCAATTACTAACGCTACATCAAAGCTTTTGATGCTTTTGAAATTATCACTTAACATAACCAACATTAAACCAAGGAATCAAATGATTAGTCATCAACCTCCAGCGACGGAGCCCGTCGCATCAAACAAAGACGATCGCGTTGCAGTCCTACTTGCAGGGTATGGTGAAGTGCAATCTTATCGCGATCTGAGTAGTTATAACCAAGCTGCAACTAAGTACATCGCATCTCAGTTCGTGGCGATTCCCAAGTGGCTGTATCCTCTGGCTGGTTGGCTGCTGGCACTTCAAGATTGGTACAATTTTGGAGTCAAGCATCATCATTTTATGTCGCCCGAAAATGAGATGTTTGAAAAACAACGTCTTGGGATCGAGGAACAGTTACAAACACGATGGGGAAATCGTGTACAAGTGTTCAAAGGCTTTTATTTCTGCGAACCTTTTGTGCAAAAAGTTGTAGCAGATATTATTGAACAAGGCTTTGAGAATTTGCTGATTTATCCTTTGTTGGTGGTCGATTCTGCCTTCACGGGCAAAATAGCTGTAGAGCAAGTCAATGAAGTTATTGCCGCAACTGCAACTCAGAATGAGCCTCAACATTCCCCATTTAAAACAATTCGATATATTCCAGCCTTTGCGACTGAGCCTACCTACATCGATCTACTGGTGTGTCAAATTAAGGAAGCTCTGAATCTGTCATTAGCAAATGGCTTTTTTGAGTCTCAGATTGGGATTATATTAACGGTTCATGGTGGCCCAGAAAAAGCGAAAGGACTGTTAACCGGGGTAATTGATGGACAAGCTCTGTACGATCGCGTATCCGCGCAGTTACAGCACGAATATCCGCTAGTCTCGATCGGCTGGATAAATCATGATACGCCTTTCGTCAATTGGTCGCAGCCCAATCTGAAACAAGCGGCAAAAAACCTCATCGAATCAGGTGCTCAAGCCATTATGTTTAAACCGCTGGGCTGGGTAACTGAGAATTTTGAAACCATTCTTGATGTGGAAGACGCCATTAAATCTTTGCAGCGTCAGTATCCTACTGTGACTTACACGCGGCTCGATTGTGTCAATGACGATCCTGAGTTTCTGCAAATAGCAGCAGAATGGGCAAATCCTCAGATTGAAGCAATGCTGTCAGTTTCGCAACGCAATCAGTATGTTGAAACTAGCGGAGCCTGACGACTATGCAGGAATTTCTATTCGCTCTAACACTGTCAGCTTTGCCCGTTGTTAGTAACTTTATTGGAGCAATGATTGCTGAAGCTTTACCGTCATCAAAACAAACATTAGGACTTGCACTACACGCTGCTGCTGGCGTACTATTGGCGATCGCATCTACCGAACTGATACCTAGAGTTGTTATGGCTAAACCTGTTTGGGCAACGATTCTAGCGTTGTTTTTGGGTGGAGCTTTTTTTGTATGGGTTAATCAGCTTCTCAACTTAAGTAAGAATCGACTGCGTGGCATCGATCTGAATACTGTGAGTTTGGCGATTTTTCTGAGCATTGCGATCGACTTATTTGGCGATGGCTTAATGATTGGCACCAGTCTGACGATCGCACCTCATCTAGGAGTGGTGCTGGCATCGGGGAGAGTTGTGGCTCACATTCCAGAAGGATTTGTAACTAATGCAGCGTTTAAGAGTCAAAATATGCCGCGAACAAAGCGATTTTTGTTACTTGCTGCATTTATTATCCCTGTTTGGCTGGGCGCGACGTTGGGCTATTGGGGATTGCGCGGACAAGCCGATCTTCCGAAGCTAATTGTACTTGCATTTACAACAGGCACTTTAATCACGGCGATTGCGGAAGAGATTATTCCTGAAGCCCATCAAACTCAAGATACAAACTGGTCTACTTTAACATTTATCGGAAGTTTTGCGCTTTCAATCCTGTTCTCGTCTTATATTAAATAGGTGAGCAACTTTGTATGAATAAAAGTAATGCAACGATTTAATCTAACTATACTCAGACAGTTCTGGGCGATCGCCAAATCTTACTGGTCAAGCGACGAAAAATGGCGGGCGCGCGGCTTATTGCTATTAGTCATCCTGTTATCCTTTGGCTACACGGGACTAAGCGTGCTGCTCAACAACAAGCGAGGCGAGCTAATCTCGGCGTTATCGGCTCACGATGAAGCTAGATTTTGGCAAACAATTTTTGTATTTGCCGGAACATTAGTTATTTATGCACCATTATATGCGGGCTATGATTATTTGCGCGATCGCCTGGGCTTGGAGTGGCGGCGATGGCTGACTAACTATTTTGTTGATCGCTATTTCCAGAATCGCGCATTTTACAATCTAAATCATGCCGATGCGGACATCGATAACCCAGATCAGCGGATTGCTGAAGATGTCAAAAGTTTTACCCAAGAATCGTTAAAACTACTGCTGGCGGTAGTTGATTCTTTGTTAGCGGTGGCCGCCTTTAGTGGCGTGCTGTGGGGCATTTCTAAGCCGTTAATCTTGTTTTTGGTGCTCTACGCGCTGGTTGGAACCTTGGCGACGGTTGGGGTATTCGGGAAGCCCTTAATGCGACTCAATTTTGGGCAGCTTAAAAAAGAGGCTGATTTCCGGTTTAGTTTAGTGCGGGTGCGAGAAAATGCGGAGGCGATCGCCTTTTATCAGGGAGAACCGCGTGAGTCAGCTCAAATCAAAGGCAGATTTGTCGAAGCTTTTGATAACTTTAAGCGCTTAATCTTTTGGGAGTTGAATCTCAATATCTTGACTAACGCCTATGAATTTATCCCGTTCATTTTGCCAGCAATTGTAGTCGCCCCCGGCATTTTTGCGGGTGATTTAGAAGTTGGGAAAGTTACCGAGGCGCAAGGGGCTTTTATCCGAGTCTTTTTCTCGCTCAATTTAATTGTGGCGCGCTTTCAATCCCTTGCTACTTTTGGCGCGGGTGTCGAGCGTTTATACACTTTTTTAGAGTGTTTGGAAACTCATCACTTAACTTCTCAGGAGTCTGAGGGCGTTGAGGAAACAAGTATCAAAACTGAAATTGCCGATCGACTGGCGATCGAAAATATGACCCTCCAAACACCTAACCGTCAACGGACTTTGGTCGAGGATCTATCGGTGAAACTGTCTACTGGCGAGGGTTTGCTGGTGAGAGGGCCTAGCGGATGCGGGAAGAGTTCTTTGCTAAGGGCGATCGTTGGACTGTGGGATGCAGGGACTGGTACAATTTTGCGGCCTACCCTGAATGAAATGTTGTTTTTGTCGCAACGGCCTTACATGATTTTAGGAACGCTACGAGATCAAATGCTGTATCCAAATATGGATTCGGAAGTCGAAGATTCGCAGCTCAGGCAAGTTTTGATGCAGGTAAATTTACCCAACTTAGAGCAAATGCACGGAGGATTTAACACTGAACAAAACTGGGCAGAACTTCTATCTTTAGGAGAACAACAGCGCTTAATTTTTGCACGTTTGCTGCTAAATAAACCTAGCTACGCCATTTTAGATGAGGCTACTAGCGCCCTCGATCCTCACAACGAAAAACATTTGTACCAACAGTTACAAGCCTCTAGCATGACATTTTTGAGCATTGGACATCGAGAAAGTTTGAGTAATTATCACCAGAGTATTTTGGATTTGACCGCAGATCATACCTGGTCTTTAAAAGCTTCTGAACCTCTACCTGTTTTGACTTCAAATAATCTTGTTGTTGAAGATATCAAGATAGAAACGGAGGAGACGGTAGTGCCGTTTCCCTAACCCGATCAATTGTAGGGAAACGGCACTGCCGTTTCCTCATTTTGGGATTAATAGCGAAAATTCTACTCGTTACCAGGCTGGAGCCTGGTAACGCTGATCGGGAGGCTCTGCCGACCTTTCTATTTTCTCTCTTCGAGGCAGAGCCTCTAGATATGGGTTCCCAGGCTGGAGCCTGGGAACCAGTTACAATTCCGATGCTTAATGAAGCGAAAATTTACTTCGATTGTGCATTCTCAACAATTACTCCATCCACCATCCGAATCACCCGTTTTGTCCTCGCGGCGACATCAGCATCATGGGTGACGATCGCGATCGTTGTACCTTGTTGATTTAATTCTGTGAGCAGATCCATAATCTCTTGAGAGGTTTGAGAATCCAGTGCTCCAGTGGGTTCATCTGCCAAGACTAAGGCTGGATGATTGACTAAGGCGCGGGCGATCGCAACTCGCTGTTGCTGTCCGCCTGACAACTGATTGGGACTATTCTGGAGTCGATCGCTCAAACCGACTTGTACTAATGCTTCGGTAGCTTGCTCGATCCGTTGGGAGCGATCGACATCGGCATAAATCATCGGTAGCATCACATTCGCCAGTGATGTTAGTCGTGGTAATAGATTGAACTGCTGAAACACGAACCCAATGTATTGATTGCGGATGTCTGCGAGTTCATCATCATCCAGCGTTGTGAGATTTATACCTGCTAAGAAATACTCCCCACTGGTGGGACGATCGAGACAACCAATGATATTCATCAGTGTCGATTTTCCCGAACCAGAAGCCCCCATAATTGCTACATATTCGCCCTGTTTGATCGACAAATTAACGCGCTTGAGGACAGGAACATCGATCGCTTCCAAATGATAGGTTTTGGTAATGTCTTTAAGCAGAATAATGGTTGCCATAGTTACTCACCGTGTAGTGCCAAGATCGTGTCTAATTTTGCAGCATTGCGCGCAGGGATACCGCCAGCTAGCACCCCAACAATTAGTGAGAGTCCAAACCCCACCACCACTAACCACAAAGGGACAACAAAGGGAAATTTGAATAGTGTGGCGGCAGTGAAAGCGAGGGCGATACCCAACCCGATCCCGATCGCACCGCCAATAATAGAAATAACGATCGCTTCCATCAAAAATTGGTTAAGAATCGCACCGCTAGTTGCACCGACGGCTTTACGCAGACCGATTTCGCGCGTCCGTTCCATCACCGAAACCAGCATAATATTCGCGATACCAATGCCACCAACAACTAGGGAAATTCCGGCGATCGCACCTACCATCAGCGTCAGTGACCCCATAATACTTGTGAAAGTCTTAATCAGATCCACTTCATTGGTGACACGAAAATCATCCTCTTTGGGCGGGCGGATATTATGGCGCAGCCGAAGCACATTTGTCACCTGAAATTGTGCCGATTCGAGCTGATCGGCATTACTCGATTGCAGCCAAAAACCATTAATCGCCACACCTGTGAGAGCATTGTTACCGACAATCTGGGCGGACATATTGGTCAGTGGCAGATACACCATATCATTCATATCTTGCAGCCCTACAGACCCTTTACGCTCCATCACCCCTACCACGTTATAACGTTTACCCTGAATCCGAATATCGCTACCGATCGCAGTTTCTGATGGAGCGAATAAATCATCTCGAACTTTGGCACCAATTACTACCACTGCTTTGGCTATATCTAAATCCTGCTGCCGGAAAAATGTCCCTAGTTCCGGCTGGACATTTCTCACCGTTGGAAAGTTTAAATCCGTGCCAATGGCAGTTGTCGAAATATTGACGTTGCCACGTACCACCTGAATATTCGGGCGGTATAAGAACGCTGACACCGCTGTAGCGGCGGGGACTTGTTTGGCGATCGCCTGAGCATCTTCCCAGGTGAGCGTACTAGCAGAACCAGCCCCCTGACTGATGCCGCCAGTTCTCGCTGCGGCTGCTGACACCTGGAGGATATTGGTACCCAATGCCTCAATTCTTAACTCGGTGGCTTTTTGGACTCCTTGACCGATCGAAGTAATTGCAATCACGGAAGAAATCCCAATAATTACGCCCAGCATTGTCAATCCCGATCGCACTTTATTACTCCACAGGGTTTCAATTGCCATGAGGAATATTTCAAGTAGTGAGATTCTGCGTTTGGTGCGACGAGATGGACGCATCAATGACTTTGGAGAACGCCTTGTTTTCATAGGAGTTTTTCGGACTGAATAAAGCGTAAGAGTAATATCAATTCCGGCTGCGCCGGAATGATATAGAGGACACGGCAGTGCCGTTTCCCTACCATGATTAATCGTAGGGACACGGCACTGCCGTGTCCTGATTTCTACCATGATTAATTGTAGGGACACGGCACTGCCGTGTCCTGATTTCTACCATGATTAATCGTAGGGACACGGCACTGCCGTGTCCTGATTTCTACCATGATTAATTGTAGGGACACGGCACTGCCGTGTCCTGATTTCTACCATGATTAATCGTAGGGACACGGCAGTGCCGTGTCCTGATTTCTACCATGATCGCAAAAACTACCATCAACCTCCGTTGAGCCCAGTTACTTTGCGGGTTCCGGGTGGAAAACTGAGCAAAACCCGTTCGTTCCCAGTCAAACCAGACTTAACTTCAGTTTTGTCATTGACAGTTGTCCCAACCACGATCGGCATAAATACCGGATCTGCGCCTGTTTTCGCCACAAATACACCCTGAACGGCTGTCTGTTGCACGATCGCAGCCGTCGGCACAACCAGCACCTGAGTCAGTTCTCCGGCTTTGAAATCGATCGTCACATTCATCCCCTGATGAAGCAATCGTTCGGTGTCAGAAACCGTTACTTTCACCTCAAAACTGGTCACGTTTTGCTGCACCAAAGATTGGGTAGCCACTTGCGTCACCTTGCCCTCAAAGGTTTTGCCAGAATAGGCATCCACCTTGATTACCGCCACCTGCCCAACGCGGATTTGGGCAATGCTGGCTTCTGCAACCTGCGCCACGATTTCATTTTTGGATGCCAAAGCCAGAATTGAAGATGATGTTGCCGAAGTCACCGCACTACCTGCTGTGGTTGGGGTCACAAATGCACCAGGATCGGCATATTTGCGGGCAACAATCCCCGCGAAGGGGGCGCGAATTACGGTATCCTCAATACTTCGTTGGACGATCGCGACTGCACCTTGGGCGGCCATTACCTTGGCACGGGCTTCGGCAATATCTTCGGGGCGAGAACCCGCTTTGAGTAAATTCATCGCCTCTTGTCGCTGTTTGAGGACGCTTTCGGCTTGGGCAATATCTTCGGGGCGCGATCCGACTTGGAGTAAATTGAGAGCTTGCTGGGCTTGCTCCACTTGTGCGATCGCACTATCACGAGTCGATCGATCCGTACTAAGAGCTTGTTGCGAGATTGCTCCCGCTGCTTGTAACTTTTGATTGCGGCGCAAATCTTCTTCAGCTTGTCTGTAGGTGACTTGGACTTTATTCAGGTTGGCTTGAGCCTGAGCGATATCCTGCGATCGATTCCCCGCAATTACCTTGTCCAAACTGGCGTTGGCTGCATCCACCTGAGCTTGAGCCTGAGCGATATCCTGCGATCGATTCCCCGCAATTACCTTATTCAAATTTGCCTCAGCAGCAGCAAGGTTGCCCCGGGCCTGGAGCAATTGCCCTTGGAGGTTCGAGTTGTCCATATAGGCGACCACCTGTCCCGATCGCACAAATTCACCTTCTTTAACCAGCAACTGCTTCAAGACACCAGAGGTTTTGGGACTGACATTGACCGAACTTTCGGGTTGCACAGTACCATTCGCTGACACCAAGATCGTCAGATTGCCCCGCGTGACTAATGCTGTCTGAATCTTGCGCTGCGCTCGTTGCTGAGGTGCGGTCACTAATTGGTTATAGGCAACATAGCTGCCAATTCCAGCGATCGGAATTGCTACCAGCAACCCCATCAGCCATTTGTTTATTTTTAGCCGATCGATTCCTTGCTTTAAATTCAAGCTAATACTGAACCTTTTCACCTCAAATTACTTTCGGTGTAAGGGCGATCGCTTTGATCAAATAGAATTATATTTTTCATAAAATTAATTTTCTAATATAAATTTGAGATATTTATACGGTTCTTGAAGTAAATTCTAAAACTTGTTAAGCGATCGCAAGTCAAGCATAGCTGCCAGCATTAATAAAAATATGTCTCTAAATATAGAGATAAAGAATTCTCAAAGATGAGTATTTTAGCGCGAGCATTAATCGCTATCTAGTTTTCAACTTAATCTATTCCTATTGATAGAGATTGCACTTAGAAAGTCTGAGTTAAATATCTGTCTATTGATTGATTCATTTACTGGCAATTAGGAGTTTAGTTAAAGTTGGTAAATCGAAGATAAATTTAACCAGATAAAATCAGGAAAAACTTACAGCACTTTTCAGGTATGTGAGGTACATAGCTGTTGTAGGGACACTGTTGTAGGGACACGGCTGTTGTAGGGACACGGCTGTTGTAGGGACACGGCTGTTGTAGGGACACGGCACTGCCGTGTCCCTACGGGGATATTGATAGTACCTATAAACCTGCAATCTGCTGTATATCAAATCCGTTGGCATCGAAATTATTCATCTCTCTCTTCTCTTTCTGCGGTCTCTGCGGCAAGAGTAGTTTAATCATTCCGAAACAACCGTAAATGATATTATTTCATTACTGTGAGGGTGCTTTTAATGTTGATTAGTCGATCGAATACTTCAACCAATCCGAACTCAACCGATCGCTCAGTCCCTGTTCATCCGAGCGTTCATCCCGGTATGGGCGCAAACCTGTTTGACGGTGAGTGTTCGTTTCGAGTCTGGGCACCGAATGCGATCGCGGTTTCAGTTTGCATTTGGCGTGACGAACGAATGTCCCAAGTTTCACTCGCGCCAGAACCAAGTAATCCTAGCTATTGGTCGGTTGATGTTACGGGCGTTGTGGCAAATCAACCCTATCAGTTCTTAATTGAAAACAAAGGCGGCGATGCCACAAATCCCGGCGATACGGTTACTCGTGTGGATGCCTATGCACGGCAAGTCGAAAGTGCTGAAGATAACGCCAGAGGAATCGTCGTTGATTGGCAGCAAAAATGGTCTGATTTTGCTACCCCCAAATTTGACGATCTGATTATCTATCAGGCTCATGTCGGCTCATTTGTCGGACTACACGATCATCTCAACATTCCAAATTATGCCACGTTTGCCGACTTTCATACGAAGCTGGAATACATTCGAGAACTCGGATTTAATGCACTGCAATTATTGCCGATCGCGCAGGTAGATGGTGCCGATAGCGAAGGTTATGGAGCCACCAACCTGTTTGCACCTCATAATGGGTACGGGACTCCGGCAGATCTCCGATCGCTCGTTGATGCGGCACATAGTCACGGTCTAGCCGTGATTTTTGATGTGGTGTATCATCATGCTTCGACCAGTCACAATCATTACTGGGAATATGACGGTAATACGACTGATGGGGGTGGCATTTATTTTGAAGATCCGTTTAAATATGAACCAGCCCGTGATGAAGATGGTCGATCGTTTGCCCACTGGAAATCCGAAGTGCAAAACTTTCTGCTCGATCACGCCCGGATGCTGTTGAATGAATATCGCGGCGATGGCTTGCGGTTCGATATGGCGCACAACATGACGTGGGAATGTACTCAACATATTATTGCAGGACTACGAGAAAATCCCTACTGGCACGATAAGTATTTGATTGCAGAATGGACGGGAGATCAGCAGGATCGCTGGGGCAAAGTAATCCGCGAATTAGGATTCAATGCGGTTTGGGGCATGGCCGATCCGTTCGCCTATCGTCGCGCCGCGAAGGGAGAGAATCCGATCGATGAACTAAAGTCATTTATCGGCTGGATGGGATTCGATCGTCCCTGGAATTTTGTGCGCTATTTGCTCGGATCGCACGATCAAATTGCTGATACTGATAGCGGCAATCAACGCGATCATCGCTATTTTGTTGAGCTATTTGGAGGACGGGATAACTGGTATGCACGAGCGAAAGCGCGACTCGGTTGGGCCTTAAATGTGGCGATTCCCGGCACGCCGATGCTGTTTATGGGATCGGAATGTCATCACTGGGGTTATTGGTGGCCCAACCCCGATCGCAATCCAGCGACTTCAGAACATCGATTTGACTGGGAAATTGCCGGAGATGCGATCAGTATTTCAATGCGAAATTTGGTGAGAGATGTCAACTGGGTACGCTGGAACAATCCGGCTTTACGCAGTTCTACTTTGCAATTCATTCATGAAGATGGCGCGAATGCAGTCTTAGGTTTCAAACGCTGGCATGAATCCGGCAATATTGTGGTGGTGGTTGTAAATATGAGCGATCGTCAATGGCAAGAACATGATTACGGGATTCAGATGGGTTCAGAAACGGGTCGGTGGGAAGAAATTTTCAACTCTCAATCGCCTCAGTATGATGGCTGGAATAATTCGGGAAACTATCAGTACGATCTGCGAGTTCAGGAAGATGGAAAGCTCTATATCAATCTCCCTAAATGGTCGGTTATGATGTTCAAAAAAAAATAGATTAATTAGATGAGTAGCAAAATTAATAAGTATGTCATTGCGAGTGAAACGAAGATAATTCGGCGGTTTAAACCGCTTCTACACAAACAAAGTCCGCCTGCGCGGACTAAGAAATAAAGTCCAAGAGGGCAACCACGGGGGGATTGCCCCTACAAAGCATGAAATTGCCCTGCCAATTGTAGGGGCGGTGCCCCCGTGCCCGCCCTCATAGACTCATAGACAAAATGATTTAACCCACAATCCCAACTAAAAATATACCCAATTTAAAAGGTCAAAAATGCCAACTGCAACGGATTTTAAAGATTATTACACCATCCTAGGAGTCAGCAAAACAGCAACTCCTGAAGAAATCAAACGGGCTTACCGAAAACTTGCTCGCAAATATCATCCCGATCTAAATCCTGGAGATAAAGACGCAGAGGCAAAATTCAAAGACCTGAATGAAGCAAATGAGGTGCTTTCCGATCCAGAGAAGCGGCCAAAATACGATCGCTTTGGCGAACATTGGAACCAGCCTGCTTACAGTGAAGCGCCACCATCCAGAGGAACTAATCCTGGGACGGTTGACTTCGATCAGTACGCGGATTTTGATTCATTTATTAACGATTTGTTAGGTCGATCGCGAAACGGATCGCAACGCAGAACCAACACAACCACCGGCTTCGATGATTATGGTGGCGGATTTCGCTCCCAAGCCCCCGCACCGGATAGCGAAGCTGCGATCGCCCTGACATTTTCCGAAGCATTTCACGGTGTCCAAAAACGACTGCAATTCGACGATGAAACCATCAACGTCCGCATTCCCGCAGGTGCAAAACCAGGTAGTCGCATTCGCCTCAAAGGTAAAGGCCGTGCGAGTCCGTTTTCTCAACAGCGTGGCGATTTGTATCTGACGATCGAGGTATTAGCCCATTCCTTCTTCCGATTCGAGGGTGATGACCTCGTTTGTGACGTGCCAATTCGCCCCGATGAAGCAGTTTTAGGGGCCGAAATCAGCGTGCCCACACCGGATGGTAGCGTGACGATGAAAGTGCCTAAAGGAGTGCGATCGGGACAATCCCTCAGACTGCGCGGCAAAGGCTGGACATTGCAAAAAGGGGGACGCGGTGATTTACTCGCCAAACTCCTGATTGTCACGCCAAAAGACTTAAGTGCGATCGAGCAAGAATGCTACGAAAAAATCCAGGCCAATACCAACTTTAACCCCCGCGCTCAGTTAGAGGAGATTAAATTATGAGCTTCAGCCTTTCAACAATCGTGGTTTCACTCGAAGGTGAGCAACTCTACACCTTTGAATATGCCGCATTTGTGACGGAAACTTCGATCGCAATTGTACAAGTTTATGTTGAGTTAGGGGTAATCGAGGCGATCGGCTCAATGCTACATCAGCGCGAAATTGCTCGAATTGCTCAGATTCAGCGGTTGCGTCAAGACTTGGGCTTGAACTTGGTCGGAGCCGCAATGGTGCTCGATATGGCGGCTGAAATTGCCCAATTACGGGCACAACTCAAGGCGCATCAGGCTCATCGATCGAACGCATTATGAGGTGTCTAAATCAATGGGAAATACCACGTTAGATCGGGAAATTTTTCAGGAAGATTTAAGGAGCGCCCACTACCAAATTTCGAGGGTTTGAGGGGTCTTCTTCACCACCTTGACAGGGCTGCCATCAACAACCATAGCTGATGTTTCTTCCTCCAACCCAGTAGAAAGCCAGTTCCAACCAGTAAAACGCCAGCAAAACTATAAGGGGCGCTTACCTGCCATGCAAACAGAACGCCCCCTAACATCGATCCGCCAACTTGTCCGAGGCTATTGGCGGCATTTTGAATTCCTAAGACTGTTCCCGTGTGTTCACCGCCCCGTTTTGAAATCAAAGCAGTTAAGTTTGGGGTAATCAATGCCATACCGAATGCCAATATAGCGACAACTCCCAGCACAATCGGAAGCGATCGGGCCATTAGCAGTAGGAAGATTCCGCTTCCCATGAGTGCAAATCCCAGAGCAACTTGGACGATCGCACTCACATATCGAGACAGATAGCTCACTGCAATGATTTGAAAGACTGCCATCACTGAGCCACAAATCATGAATACAAAGCCTGTTTGGATGGGGCCGTATCCCAATATTTCTTGAGCATACAACGAAAAAACGGCTTCAAAGAGCGTGAGTCCAAACTGTGCGATCGTCGTTAAACCCAACAGCAGTAATAGCGACTTACCAAGCTTTGTCCAATCTAGTGCTGGCTGATGAGCGAGTACAGTTGCCGATCTCGATGGCAACGATTCCGGCAACCAGCGGAGAGCGACTAGCAGCGTTAAGAACATCAAAACCGCAGCTAGAAAAAACGGCGGAGCATAGTTTTCAATTTTGATATCGAAAAGACCAAGGGTGAAATGTAAGTCTTCACGAGTTGTCAAGCCACCGAAAGCTGGACCAACAATCACTCCAAGACTGACTGCTGTACCGAACCAAGCCATCCCCCGGGCGCGATCGCGTTCAGCCGTTAAATCAGAGATATAAGCCGCCGCAGCAGGCAGCATCGCAGCGGATAGAAACCCACCGACTGCCCGCGCAGCGTACAGCATTGTCAGGGAAGAGGCAAACCCAAATAGTAGTTGGGCGATCGCGGAACCGGCAATTCCGAGCAAGATTAAGGGTCGTCTGCCGACTCGATCTGACCATTGCCCCCAAAACGGTGCTGCAATTAACTGAACGAAGGCGTAAATGCTGGTTAATAAGGTAGTGTGAATCGCGATCGCCTCACGCGAAACACCTGCTGTATGTAAATGTCTGAAGTAGAAAGGAAGGACAGGTTGGCTTACTCCGAAGCCAATCATGACCACAAATAAGCAAACAAGAAGCAAGAATATACTTTTACTCATAAAAAGAGAAACACGGGTTATTAGCTGCGCTTTTCGGGATAGCCCAACATATGACGGCGAGCCAGATAAAGGATGAATGGCGGCAAAACGATCCACTGAATTACGGCGAGTAAACTCATCCCTAGAATGGGTACTGCCAGTACCGGAACCCCATAGACTTTAGAAACATTAACTCGATAGGTTTCGATTACCAGAGTGATCGCCAACCCAATACTGGTAAACAGGAACGCCAGCTTCGAGGTGGGATAAAGCACCCAATCCCGCGAACGAACTAACACACTCACCACCCAACTACTAAATAGAATGATGACCCCATCGCCGAAGGAGCAGTGAGTCAAATCTTTGATTTTGTCGGCTAAAGAGGGACTTCGGTAGAACTCGTAATAGGGAGCCTGCCAAACTTCGTAAACAAAATTGAGCAAAAAGGCAAAGAGAAACAGGTTGGTTTCTGGTGCCGCCAGAATTTGGACGATTCTCTTGGACATAAACTCTTACTCCTCCAAGATATGCAGTTAATCATTCAAACGAACGCGACGTAACAACATTGCATTAACTGAAACAACGACCGTCGAAACGCTCATCAATATTGCGCCCAGTGCTGGCGTTAATAGAATGCCGAAGGGAGCCCCAATTCCTGCCGCTAAGGGAATTGCAATGACGTTGTACCCGGTTGCCCAAAACAAGTTCTGAGTCATTTTGTTGTAGGTAGCTTTTGCAAGTTTAAGAGCGTAGGTTGCATCAAGTGGATCGCTTTTAACCAAGATTAAATCAGCCGACTCGATCGCCACATTGGTTCCAGCGCCGATCGCCAGTCCTAAATCCGACTCGGTTAAAGCCGGTGCATCATTGATTCCATCGCCCACAAAGGCAGTTGGCTTCTCAGCTTTGAGCTTACGAATCAATGCAGCTTTATCCTGTGGTAGGACACGAGCATAGTAGCGATCGATCTGCAAATCCCCAGCAACCGCCTTGGCAACCGCTTCGGCATCGCCCGTAATCATCACCACCTGCACGTCCATTTTCTGTAATTTTACAACCGCTTCTCGTGCAGATGCCCGCACCTGGTCTGCTAACCCGAATAGGGCGAGAACTTGCTTGTCGTCCATCAGCACGATCGCACTTTCACCACGAGATTCACGTTCTTCTAGTCCCTTTTGCAACGCTGGCGGAAACTGCAATTTCAACTCCTGAACCCATTCTGGTCTGCCTACCCGATAGTGCTGACCGTCTACTACGCCTTCAACGCCCTGACCAGGAACTGCTTTAAAATCACTGGCTTTTGAAAGCTCGATTTTGCGATGGCTGGCTTCTTCTACGATCGATTGTCCAAGCGGGTGTTCTGATAAAGATTCTAGGGAAGCAGAAATGCCCAAAGCTTTTAACTCATCGATACTATCTGTATAAATTCGTTGCACGCCAAAATTTCCGGTTGTCAATGTCCCCGTCTTATCAAATGCGATTGTTTTAATGTCTTTTGCTCGTTCAAACGCTTCTCGATTTCTTACCAGAATGCCGTTTTTAGCGGACATTGCAGTAGCGTTGACGAGCACTAAGGGAATCGCCAAACCTAACGCATGAGGACAAGCAATCACCAATACAGTAACCGCGCGATTAACTGCAAATGTTAAACCATCTGGTTTAATAGATAGCCAAACGATGAATGTTAGCGTAGCGACCCCGATCGCAATAAAAGTTAGCCAATAGGCGAGTCGATCGGCTAGTGATTGAAATTTACTTTTAGATGTCTGCGCTTCCTCAACCATCCGCATAATCTGACTCAAGGTTGTTTGATCTCCGGTACGAGTGACCTTGACTGTCAGAGCACCTTCTCCATTGACTGCTCCGGCGATCGCTTCATCACTGGCTTTTTTAACCACCGGGCGCGACTCTCCAGTCAGAAAAGCTTCGTTGACGCTGGAAGTACCCTCGACTATCTCACCATCGATCGGGACTTGTTCGCCGGGACGAATCAGAATTAGATCGCCCTCAACTAATGCGCTTACTTGGACATCTTCTATCTGCCCATTTGCCTGCTTGTGAGCGACAGAAGGCACTAATTTCGCAAGTTCTTCTAAAGCGCGGCTGGCTCCCTGCACAGAAGCCATTTCAATCCAGTGACCGAGCAGCATGATATCGACCAGAGTTGCCAGTTCCCAGTAGAAAGAATCTCCCGCCAATCCGAAAGTTACTGCCACACTGTAAACAAACGCCACGGTGATTGCTAGAGCAACCAGAGTCATCATGCCAATTTTACTTTGGAATTCGTAGTAAGCTCCCTTCAGAAAAACCCAGCCACCATAGAAATAAATAATCGTTGAGAAAATGGGAATAACCCAATCCGAACCCGAAAACTGGATGGCTTGATAGTTAAACCACATCTGAAACATTGGCGCAAAATAGAGAACGGGCAGCGTTAGCACGAGGCAAATAAAGAAGCGTTGTTTGAAAATACCTGGGGTGTGTCCAGCGTGTTTATCGTGACCCTCGTGTCGATCGTGTCCAGCGTGTTTACCGTGACCATTATGGTTGCCGTGTGGGTCAGGGTCAGGCGGATTCTTTTTAACTTGCTTTCCGTGTTCATCGTGTCCAGCATTTCCCGGCTTGGGCTGCGTTTGCTGATGATTATGGTGATCGTGGTTCATAAATGAATCCTCCTAATTTAATGTGATGCCTTAGTTGGCAGATTTACAGATAATGAAGCTAGGGCGAACTTCTAAAATAAGTTTGTCCAAATTTTTCGATTTTCACTGACTGCTAATTCCATCAGTCGTGCGTCCGCTCATTTCACTGGGATGAATGCGATAGATTGCGATCGCCTCTGCACGTCCCCAGGCATCGATCCAGGTTCGATTGATCGCAGGCGAAAGTGTTGGATTCTGCGTTTTGACAAATTGCATTACGCGATCGATGTCTTGCTGTTCAGTGAGGCGTTCAGCGCGACCATTCACAACAACACTGCGCCAGTGCAGCAGATCATTCTGAACTTCTTCGATCTGTAAGCAAACTTCTGGATTTGCATCCATATACTCAGTCTTCATTCCGACTGTGGTGAAGATATATATTGCTGAGTCTCTGAGGTAATAGTGCATAGGCACAACATAGGGATGTCCTTCACCCACAAAACCTAAGTGTCCATATCCTACTTTATGCAAGAGATCCATAATCTCTTTTGTGCTCATTTCATCGATACAGCAGATTCCACGTTTATGAAGTACACCCCGATTGCTCTTCTATTGCCGTAGGGACACGGCAGTGCCGTGTCCCTACCTCTATTGTGTACCTCACTAACCTGAAAAGTGCTGTATCTAACATAACTGTTCTCCATCGCAGGTTGCAGAATCATCGATCGCTACTAAAACTCTCTGATATACAAAGCCTTCCCCAATGCCAGAATGCGCGCGCTCGGAGGTGATTGTATGCAACAGTCCTTGCATACCCACTTTGACTGTAATAAAACAATCTGAGGAACTTATGAGGAGTTAAGAAAAGTTTGAGTTTGAGTTTAATAATAAATTAAGACTTCGTTGGTCTGAGAATAGCCCTAGAGTCTCCCGCAGAATAAATACAAGCATACCCAGCAACTTTAGACTGATGCAATGCTTCGGATGCGGCTTGATAAAGAGAAGGCAAATCCGTTCCATTATCTGGATATTGAGCAATTCCAGCGCTAAATGTGATCCGAAATTGAGTTTGCTCGGGAGCAACAAATTTTCTGTGGTGGAGCGTTGCTAATAATTGAGTGAGTCTTTGAATACCATCTGCCTTAATCATGCTAGATAAGGCAACCACAAATTCATCGCTTTCCCAGCGAGCAACGACTGCATTTTGCCTAAAAGTTTGCCGGAGCAATTGTCCCCACTGACGCATCACCATGTCGCCAGTATTGTACCCGTGACGATCGTTGATCTCTTTTAGATTGTCTAAGTCCAGAACTGCTAGACAGAGCGGCTGCTCGTGTTGATTTGCAAGTTGAAGGTATTTGTTTAAGTCTTGGGTTGACTTATTGCGGTTAGAGAGTTTGGTCAAATAATCTGTCTCAGCAGCATTCTGAAGGAGTTTGATCCGTTCTAGACGATTGATGATGCGACTGACCAATTCTGGCCCTACGATCGGCTTGCTCACAAAGTCATCTGCACCCACTGAAAACATTTGATTGACGATCGCGGCATCGGTATGCGCAGTCAAAAAAATGATCGGCAAGCGCCCCCAGCGCGAATTGTTGCGGATAATCTGGCAAAGCTCAATGCCGCTCACAGCAGGCATTTTCACATCTAAAATTAGCAGATCCGGTGAGCATGATTTCAACGTTTCCCAAAATCGTTGAGGATTGTTCAGCGTTGTTACGCTCAATCCCCAGGGTTCTAGGAACGCCTTTAGAGTTGCAAGAATCTGAGGATCGTCATCGACGACCATCACCCGTTGCTTTGCTGTCTCTGCTTGTTGTGCCGCTTGTGCGATCGCTTTCAGCACTTGAGCCGGGGGCAAGGGTTTGTGTAAAAAACTATGTCCGCCGAGTTGGGCAACTTCTAGGCGATCGGTTAATCGATCGTGACTGGTTAAAACGAGGACTGGCACAGCAGGAGTTTGATGACTGAGCTTTGCCAGCAGTCTTAAACTATCTGTTGTGGGATGACTAATATCGGGATCGAGTAGCACAACGGTAGGCGCATCCTGCTCAAGTTTCGTTTCGGCTTCGGAAAGTGTCGTGGCGATCGCGCTCCGAAATCCCCAGTCCACGGCTTCACACATCAACTGTTGGGCCAGTTGGCGATCGGCATCAACGATCAATAACAGAGGACGCTCATTCGCAAACAGAGACTCTTCCGGCTCGCTTCGTTCTGTAGTTAAGTCGTTCGATGCGCGATCGATTTCTTGACGCTTGGATAAGGCGCTGAAGGTTTGTGGTTGAATCGGTTGAGTCGCTTCATGAGACGTGAGTTGAGCCGTCTTGGTTGAATCGGCGATTGGTTTAAGCCGATAACCCAGTCCATAAACCGTTTCAATCAAATCTGTGGGAGCGCCGACCCCTCTAAATTTCTGCCGTAGCCCCTTAATATGAGTTCTCACGGCATCTTGGCCGGGAGCCTCTTCATACGCCCAGATTTGATCCAAAATTACGCTGTAGGTAAAGACTTGACGACCATTCCGCAAAAAGAACTCTAGGATCGAAAACTCCTTAGGACTTAAGGATAGAAGTTGCCCTGCGTAAGTAACTTCACGACTTGTCGGATCGAGCCGCAAACTACCCTTCTCCAGCACAGATTGAAAAGCCGTTCCTGTGCGACGCAGCAAGGCTCGAATTCGAGCAATCAATACCTCCTGATCGAGCGGTTTCACCATGTACCCATCGGCACCTGCATCTAGCCCGATCGCTTGATCGTGACCACTGCCTCGCCCTGTTACCACCAGAATTGGCATTTTATAGTCGTGCGCTCTGACTCTACGACAGAGACTTATTCCGTCTAGACGAGGGAGCGTAATATCTATCAGCAGTAAATCATAGTCATAAACGACAATCAGTTCCCAAGCTGCCTCACCATCGTTAGCAACTTCAACCACGTAATTTTGGTTGGAGAGAATGCAAGTAAGTAGGTCGGCAATTGCCTCATCATCTTCTACTACCAAAATTTTCATCAGTCTAACTCCTTTACCGACTGGTTGCGGTGTCAGGTGCTCGGCATCCTCCAATAATGATGGGAAATCATGAAATCAGGATGAAATGAAGTGCTAATCGCCAAAAATCTGCATAAATCTTCCTAAAGACGTAAATCTTGAATCGCTCATAGGTTTCTCATAGTCTGAGCGTAGCTTGAGAGATATATAAGAACTTAGTCATCCCCTAACCAAGGTGAAGGGCATAACAATCTGTTCTTCGTTGTGTTGATTCTTTAGGAGCTTAAAACCATGACCACTACTACTACTAAATCTCATCAATCTCTGCTAGAAACCTGCATTCAGAATTGCCTCGACTGTCTTCGTGAGTGTGAGCAATGCGGAACCGCTTGCTTAACCAGTGACATGGTGCAGATGATGGCTCAATGTATTAAGCTATGCCGCGATTGCGCTGATACCTGCGCCCTCTGCGCTCGGTTCATGGCTCGTAATTCTGACCTGCACGCTCAAATGTGTGCGGTTTGTGCAGAAGCGTGCGATCGCTGTGCGACTGAGTGTGAGAAGCACGACCACGAGCCGTGTAAGAAGTGTGCTAAAGCCTGCCGTCGTTGTGCTGAATCTTGCCGTCAGATGGCTAAAGCAACGGCATAAAACCATTTATTTACCGCATTGGCTGTTCCATGAGCGCGTCTTGCTTTGCACCAGCCAGCATTGAAACCCAGTTACCCTTCAAATGAGGTGGAGTTATGAATAAGAAGTTTTTGGTTTACAGCTTAGTCGGGCTACTTAGTAGTGGTGCTATTACTGGATTTGTCCTGATCAACAGCGAACAAGTTCAGTCATTACCTGCACCAGGAAATCCTCAACAACCCAGATCAGTCCGAGTCGATCAGCATTTTATCGAAATGATGATCCCGCATCACCAAGATGCGATCGCAATGGCTGATCTTGCTTTGATTCGTGGCAAACGCCCAGAAGTTAAAAAATTAGCCCAAGCGATTAAAAAAGACCAAACTCGTGAAATTCAAGAGATGCGTACCTGGTACAAACAGTGGTTCGGCAAAGAAGTCGCTGCACATTCAATGAATGACATGGGCATGATGGGAGACCACCACAACCAAGGGCAGGGCACAGGCTCAGGCATGATGGGTCAGGGTCAGGGCATGATGGGTCAGGGCATGATGGGTCAGGGTCAGTGCATGATGGGCCAGGGTCAGGGCATGAGGGGTCAGGGTCAGGGCATGATGGGTCAGGGCATGATGGGTCAGGGCCAGGGCATGATGAGCATGAAAACCGACCTCGACGCGCTCAAGAAAGCCCCGGACTTTGACAAGGAATTTGTGCGTCAAATGATTCCCCATCATCAAATGGCGGTGATGATGGCTCAGATGGCATCTGAGTGTGCTTCTCATCCAGAAATCCGTACTTTGGCTCAGTCAATCATCACATCTCAGAGCGCTGAAATCGCACAGATGCAAGGATGGTAACAAGCCTGGAATCGCGAGTTGTTCTATTCACAAGGAGGTCTTTATGCACCAACATGGTTCATCAAATCAGTCCCAGCCCGATCGGCAGCCAACTCGTCTCAGCTTGCCGATTAAGGTTGTGCTGTATGTGTCGATCGGGATTATTGCATACTTCCTAATTACAGAACATTTGGCACATTTAGCGGGCTTTTTACCGTACTCTTTACTGTTCATCTGTATATTCATGCACCTATTTATGCACGGATCACATGGGGGACATGGAGGCGGTAACAGCGGCAATAGCCCATCTCGCTGAAGGCAATTATTCGGACTCTGTAAATCAATTTATGTCCAGGAGATCGAACCATGAGAGACATGAGTAACGTTTCTGCTTACGGACTGTGGGGATTAGTGATTATTAATTCCCTGATATTTATCATCTTTGCCTTTAGTTTCACCAAGCCGCGTAACCCTAGAGATTGGCGATCGTTCGGGGCATTCTCAGCATTCATTGTGGCATTGTTCGCAGAAATGTATGGGTTCCCCTTAACGCTTTACCTATTATCAGGCTGGCTGCAAACCCGCTATCCAGGACTGAACATTTTTTCCCATGATTCTGGGCATCTTTGGTGGACATTGCTGGGGTGGAAAGGCGATCCTCATTTGAATCCGATTCATCTTTTGAGTAGCGTGTTAGTTTTTGGAGGACTGATTTATTTAGGAAATGCTTGGGAAGTTCTCTACAAAGCTCAACGAAGTCATACATTGGCGGTTTCAGGGCCCTATGCAACAATTCGCCATCCCCAGTATGTCGGCTTCATTGTCATCATGTTGGGCTTTCTACTGCAATGGCCCACTCTTTTGACATTGCTGATGTTCCCCATCTTGGTCACGATGTATATCCGATTAGCACACCAAGAAGAACGGGAGGCCTTAGCAGAATTTGGTGAGGAGTATGCCCGTTATGCCGCACTGACACCTGCATTTGTCCCCTGGGGTCATCGCAACAATCAGAAAAAACTAGCTCATTCACAGGAGTCTCATCATGACATCTAGTATTCTTTTCTATGACTAGGAACTGTGATTATCTTCGTGCAATTTTTTCCAAGCAAAGTTGAGTGTTCATTTTAATAGGTATAAAAATATGAGTGATCTAATTGTGATTGGCTTTCCTGATGAATTTAAGGCAGATGAAGTGTTGCTTGATCTCAGAAAACTAGAGCGGGAATATCTGATCGATCTAGAAGATGCAGCAATCGTGGTCAGAAAGAAAGATGGCAGAGTCAATATTAAACAAACTCAAGAACTCGTTACCGCTGGCGCGTTAAGTGGCGGCTTCTGGGGACTGTTAATCGGCTTGATGTTCTTTGAACCAATGCTGGGAATTTTGGGTGCAGCAGTGGGTGCCCTTTCCGGTGCCTTAACGGATATCGGCATTGATGACAACTTCATTCAAGAGTTGGGTAACACGATCGAACCTGGAACCTCTGCCATTTTTGTTTTGGTGAGAAAGTCTACACCTGACAAGGTTTTGGACGACTTGAGCAAATTTGAGGGAAAAGTCCTACGAACTTCGTTATCCCACGAAGATGAGGCACAACTTCAGGCAGTTCTTACGAAAACCAAAGGAGGGTAAGTCGTAGATCCAAGAAATCTCGAAGTCACCACGTATCATTCTGAAAGGAGATTCTATGTTTCACAAAATTCTTGCTGCATAGATATGTCTAAAACAGGTAAGCGTGTATTTGATGAAGCGTTTGACGAAGCAAAATCGAATCAAGCCAACCTCATGTTGGTGCATATTATGTCACCCGGTGAGGAGGGGTGTCCAGACATTAGCAGCAGCTACTAGCATTATTACTCCATATCAATGAGGACTCACAATGGAATGGACGGTTGGATGGTGGCAGGTTTCAGTTCAACGAGTGTATCCCACAACTACACAACTGTCTCAAACCTATAACAAAGCTGCCATCTGGTGGCATCAACTTGTTCGTCTTCTGGGTTATCGTCATACTTATCGAGAGCTATGGCGATCGCTAAAAAACGCTGATATTTTGCTTCACTGGCAAGATAACCTGAACATTTGTGATTGTGGTATTGGCACAGCGAACTTCAGTCTGGCATTTGCTCAAACTATTAATCCAACAATACAGATTACTGGAGTCGATATCTCATCGGAGATGCTCAAAATAGCCCATCAACAACTCAGTCAGGCAAATATTCGTCATCAAATCTGTCAAAGTGATGTGAATACGTTGCCATTTGCAGACCATTCTTTTGATGGTGTCATGAGTGCCTATATGCTTGAACATTTACTGAATCCAGTACAGGGATTACAAGAAATGGTCAGAGTTTTGCGTCCGGGCGCACCATTAGTTCTTGTGGTGACTCGATCTGGACTACTCGGCTCACTCATTCAGTGGCATTGGGGCAATCGATGTTTCAACCAGGAAAAACTCTCAGCCCTGATACGTGAAGCCGGGTTAAATCGTGTTCAGTTTTTATCGTTCCCCATAGGATTAGCTCGCTTCACCAGTATGGCTTGTATCGGCTTTAGGAAATCATGATATTTCTAAAAATCTGGTGTTTGGCGATCGGCTTTCCCCTGATCTATTTTATGCGGCTCAAATCTGTCATTGAAACTCTCCTTGAACTGGATGCAGGCTTCCTAATTATTATTAGCTTTGTGGTACTCGTACTCACCCAACAAGCATAACTGTACAGATTACTGCCCGAACAGTGAAGCTGAACTGGTTGAAAAGTGGAGAAAAGCATTGCTGATTGTCCAAAACGTTTTTCTTGACTGAACCACACAAAAATAAGGATTTGACATTATGAAACTTCAACTAAAAGTTCCTGGAATGACCTGTGGTGGTTGTGTAAACACCATCACTAAAGCGATTAGAACAGTCGATGCTAAAGCTACCGTTCAGGGCGATCCAAAAACCAAGATTGTATCAGTAGAAACTCAAGCCTCAGAAGCTGCAATCAAGGATGTAATTACGGCGGCTGGCTACCAAGTGGCTTAACAAAGTTCTGAACGGACAAAACAACCTCACTACGCATTCATGAGAGCCATATGCCCATTAAAGCCACTCACCAACATCCCCTAACCCGCCGAAACTTTATTCGAGGGACTGGACTTGCAGGCGGACTTGTCATCGGAAGCGGAATTCACAGCCTGCTATCCAGTTGTTCGCCTCAATCTTCCACCACAGAAATGGCTCAGGGGAACACCGTAGCCCGTGGCCCGAATGCAAAATTTATTCCCGATATTGAAATCAACCTGAAGGCTGCACCGACAACGGTTCCAATCTTGCCGGGACAAACGACCCAAGTTTGGTCTTACGCAGCACAACTGGTCAAGGGCGATCCAAACAGCTTACAAACCATTCCCGATAGTTATTTAGGCCCGATTATTCGCGTTCGCAAAGGTCAGCGCGTGCGGGTCAACTTCCAAAATAACCTTCCTCAAGGGCAAGCCAGCATTGTGCATTGGCATGGATTGATTTTGCCAGAGGAGATGGATGGGCATCCTCGCTTTGCAATTCAGCCTGGACAGACCTATGTCTACGAGTTTGAGGTGATTAATCGGGCAGGGCTAAACTGGTTTCATCCTCATCCAGACGGGCTTACAGGGCAGCAAGCCTATGCTGGCTTGGCGGGGCTATTTATAGTGACGGATCAAGAAGAAGCGACCCTTAATCTACCCACCGGGGCTTATGAGATACCGATCGTACTGCAAGATCGCACCTTAGATACCGATAATCAACTTCTATATCTCGGTAGCAAAATAGGTACTCCCCGTAACAGCAATATGGGCGGGATGCAACAGGGTAATTCAGGTCAATCCAGCAACGGCATGATGGGTGACATGAGCAGCATGATGGGCTTTTTAGGTCAAAAGATATTCGTGAATGGCAAGCCTAACTTCACACTTTCTGCGGCGACACGAGTCTACCGCCTCCGCATCTTAAATGGTTCTAATTCACGTATCTATAAGCTGGCGTGGAGCAGTGGCGAACTGCTTACCGTAATTGGCACCGATGGTAGCTTGTTGACTCATCCCACCAAGCGAAAGTATGTCATGTTAGCTCCAGGTGAGCGGATTGATATTTGGGCAGATTTCAGCAAGTTGAAAGTTGGGACAGAAGTTTCTCTGAATAGTTTGGCCTTTTCAGGAGCAGAGAATGTAGGGGGTACCAATATGGGCGGCATGATGAGTTCTGGCAATGCCCCGGAACTTGGTTCAGCGATGATGCTATTCAACGTCAAGATTGAGCGGGAAGAAAAAGAATCTCTGCGACTCCCCACTCAACTAGCAGCCCTACCACTATTGCGTCCAGAAGATGCCGTTAATGCCACCCAGCCACGACCTATTGAGCTTTCTTTCAAAGGTATGAAATGGGTGATTAATGGGCAGCCCTTTGAAATGAATACTGCATTACCGCAAGAAACCGTAAAGCTAAATTCGATCGAACAGTGGGAGATTGTCAATAAACTCAATCCCGGAGCCATGATGGATGCGAAGGGGATGGCGCACCCCATCCATCTACACGGTGTACATTTTCAAGTCATTAGTCGGGAAGTGCTGCCAGAACTTGCCGCAGGGTGGCAAACTGTCAAGGATGGCTATGTAGACGAGGGCTTAAAGGATACTGTAATGGTAATGCCGGGTGAGCGAGTGAAACTGCTCATGAAATTTGAGAAATACAGTGGCTTATTTGCATACCACTGCCATACCTTGGAGCATGAAGATGCTGGCATGATGAGGAATTATCGAGTCAAGGAATGACTGGGCATCTATCAGTCTCATCCACGGAACGAGTTATGAGGTGTCTAAACCAACGGTCATCGGCATTGGATCAGGAGATATAAAGTTTTGACATAAATCTTTCTTTGTTGCTTGCTTTTAGACTTATCTTGACCCATAATTTTAATTATGAACTACCGAAATTACATCACAATACCTCTATCAGCAGTTGATGGATAGTTGGAACAAAGGTAGCGGTGATCTTCGATCGATGAGCAGTAGTTTTGCCTCAGTATTGCTGTGGAACTTTACAGATTGGCTCTGGAGATTCCTACTTCACAAGTATTTCACATGAATAATATCCGGCGTAGATGTCTTTTGAGTTGGCAAATTCCGTTGATCGGATTTTGGTTAACGTTTCTCCTGGGTTTAGGATTCAGTTACTCCAATCAAGACATTAGACCAGAAGTGCAGTCTGTGGGATTGGTAGTATTCACTGTGTTAGTGGTAATTGGTAGTTATTACACTGTTCTAGCTTTTCGCTCTTGCCAACGCTACAGAAACAAAGATTATCTCAAATATGCGATCGCCGGATTATTAGCCAATCTCTTTCTAATCTTTTTTGTTGTAACTAGCGTTAAAATCTATAGCCTGAGTCATCCTTTGAATATAACAAAGCATTCCCTAGAGGAATTCAAGCCTCGGTCAAATGCGTCTAAACTTCCAATTTGGATTGATACCGATCCAGCCTGCGGTCAAAGCGCAACTAATGATGTGGATGATTGTTGGGCATTGATGATGGCACTCCGATCGCCAGAACTCAATCTTCGGGGCATCAGCACAACTTTTGGCAATACCAAAGGTGAAACTGCTCTTCAAGTTGCGCGTCAAGTGATCGGGCATTTGGGAGGGGCGGCTCGAACGCCTATTTATGAGGGTAGCCACGATCGAGGAAGCCCAGAGTGGAAATCGACGCAGGCATCAGAGGCGATCGCCTCCATATTACGCCAAGAAAAGCTGACGATTATTGCCCAGGGGCCCCTTACAAACATCGCAACGGTCATTATCAATCATCCCGATGTGGTCAGAAATGTGGAGCGCATTGTGATGGTGGGAGGAAAACGACCTGGTAATTTATTCCATCCCGGAGAGCAATGGTGGTTTCATTTCCGTTCAATATCCGCAAAGATACACCCGCTGCCAAAATTGTTTTGGACTCTGGCATTCCGTTGATATTAACCCCGTTTGAACTAGCGACAAAGGTGACGATTACGCGATCGGATCTAGACAAATTAGGATCTGGTGATGAAGCCGCTCATTGGTTGCGTCAGGCAAGTCAATCGTGGATGTCGTTTTGGGAAGATCGTCTGCACAAACAGGGATTCTGTCCCTTTGATGCGCTGGCAGTTGGCTACGTCACCATGCCTGACTTGTTTGGCTGTGAGATTTTACCCGCACGCATTGGTTTTAGTATATTTCTCGAACCGTTTGGTCTCGGTCACGATCTAGAAGTGGCACAGGATATTAAAGGGTCACAAGTATATTACTGCTCCGATATCGATCAACGATTTAAAGACCGTTTGATTGAGCGTTTGATAACTCATAGAACAGTTAGTAATGATATTTGAGTGGACTACTTTATCAAAGCGATCGCCATCCCTAAATTGCTCCTAACTGTCAAAAAATTAGTTTAACAAAGGTTTGTATTATGCTTTTGAATATTGCATTGATTGTCACTCATTTGGTCATTCCCGTCGGCTTCCTGATTTGGCTTTGGCAGGCACAATTTGAGAGTAAATTCACTTGGGTAATCAATCTTTTCATGGTCTTGCTCTATAGTCTTTTTATCTTTCTCAATGGACGGTGGGACTGGTTAAGTTATTACTTCAGGTTTCTATTGCCAATCGTATTTGTCATAGCAGCATATAAGTCTTTCATCAAAGCCAAGTCTTTACCACTTTACCCTCCAAAAACGTTTAAAAATTATCTTGATTTAGGAATCAGCGCTTTAGTTGTGATGCTATTTATAGCTAGTCTAAAGGGTTATTTTTTTACTGGCTCATCTATCGATCTGTCTTTTCCATTAAAGAACGGTGTATATTATGTTGCCCACGGAGGAAATAGCCCCATTATCAATTATCACAACACTCATCCGACACAACGATATGCCTTGGACATCACGAAACTAAATGTTCTGGGAGCTAGAGCAAATGGGCTTTACCCACGATCGCTAACCGATTATGCCATTTTTGGAGAGACGCTCTACAGCCCTTGCGATGGGACAATCGCCAATCTAGTCAACGACTTGCCTAATCTCGTTCCGGGGGAAAGCGACCGAAAAAATCTCGCTGGAAACCACATTCTACTGAAATGTAAGGGTACTGATATCTTAATGGCTCATCTTCTGAAAAGTAGCATCACTAGCCAAGTCGGATCGCTAGTCAAATCAGGAGATGCGATCGCTAAAATTGGCAATTCAGGAAACACCGGCGAACCACATCTCCATATCCATGCCCGAAAAGCAAACACAGGAAAATCGATTTTAGATGGAGAAGGACTGCCAATCACATTTGACGGCAAGTTTTTGGTTAGAAACAGTTTGCTTATTTCAAAGTAAAGCGATGCTTTAATTTATTTAATTCGCTTCAACCTACTCCCATAATTTAAACTCGATCCTCTTCATTATTAAGTTACCAAAAATTCGGCAAAAGTAGAAGAGGCTTGCAGCCTCTCCCTAAGATGTCAAATGGGTTCTATAGAGTTGGAGTATCTATGAGGTTGCTAGTTAGAAATTTCAAACCCATCAGCTAATTTAGTTATGCCCTCCGATAGGTACGCAGCATTTCATTATTTGTCTAACATAAGTTGCCGAGATATATGCTTTAGGGCAAAGCAAAATGACATTTATACGAACGTGGCGATTCATCACACTGATGCTGGCTTCATTTAGTCTGAGTTTGTCTATGACACATTTGCTAGAGTTGCCGCAAAGAATGCAGTTTGACCAGCAACTTTGGGTGAGAGTAACAGTTGTTGAAAATGTTTATAAGTTGTTTGGCTCAGTCGGTGCAGTTTTTGAAATTACAGCGATTATTACGGCAATTATGCTGGCATTTCTGGTTCGCAAACAGGGTTCAACTTTTTACTGGACGTTGGGCGGAGCGATTGTATTGGTGCTGGCATTTCTGAGTTGGATAATGTTTGTTGCGCCAATGAATGTTGAATTCGCAAAATGGTTGACGAATCCCATTCCAATGGATTGGATGCGGTATCGTGACCAATGGGAGTATGCACACGCAGTCAACGCCTTGATCAAAATCATTGGGCTAAGTTTGATCGTGATTTCTGTGATTGTAAAAACGCCGAAAAAGAGACCGAACCCGCTATGAGCGATCGCAACCAACCAGAATCGGCCTTGGATCGAGAGCGCTGCGAAGTGCTGCAACAGTGGGAAGATTGGCTAGAAATGCCGCTGCTGGTGCTGAGTTTTGCCTGGTTAGGATTGTTGATCGTCGAGCTAGTTTGGGGGTTAAATTCTTTGCTAGAGGCGATCGGAACTACTATTTGGATCGCCTTTATCCTGGATTTTGGTATCAAATTTATCCTCGCTCCTCGCAAACTCTCTTACCTGAAACACCACTGGTTAATCGCCTTCTCGCTGCTGATTCCAGGGTTGCGAATCTTTCGGATTTTGCGAGTTATCCAGCCTTTGCGATCGATTCATGCGGTTCGAGGATTCCAGTTGGTTCGTTTGACGATCCGAACCAGTCGGGGAATGCGATTGCTCTCTGCTAGTTTCCAGCGTCGAGGATTTGGCTATGTGGTGGCGTTAACTGCGATCGTCACCCTAATTGGCGCGGCTGGAATGTATGCGTTTGAGCGCAAACTTCCTGATGGTACTGGTGGTATCAGTGACTATGCTACGGCGCTGTGGTGGACGGCAATGTTGATGACGACGATCGGCTCTGATTACTTCCCGAAAACGGCGGAAGGGCGGGTGCTGTGTTTTTTGCTGGGGTTGTATGCGATCGCAGTATGCGGTTATTTGACAGCAACACTGGCAACATATTTTATCGATCGCGATGCGGAGAATGGCGACGCAGAAATAGCGGGTACAAAATCAATTCAAGCTTTGCAAGCAGAAATTAGCGCACTGCGAACAGAGATTCAAGCCTTAACACGACACAATTTAGATCGTTGAATTGCTAAGAATCATATAAATTTAACTTTGCTTTCATAAAAACTATTCCTTAAGAACAGTACCTTCGCCAATTTTAAAGTACAAACTAATAATAGGAGAAATAATTAATGTCTAAAACAAAGATAATAACTCGTACCATGAACACGATCAAGATTGAAATTTTGGGTACAGGCTGCAAAAAGTGCCAACGGCTAGAGGCAAATGCTAAACAAGCTCTGGCAAATCTTAATCTAACTGCTGAGGTTCTGCATATTACTGACCCTGTTGAAATTGCAATGCGCGGTGTGATGTCTACTCCCGCCATGACAATCAATGGCAAAGTTGTTAGCAAAGGTCAAGTGATAAGTCCAGAACAAATTCAACCCCTATTGCAGCATTAGAGAGGTAAATTGATGTTCGATCCATTTTATCCCTTCGATTGGTTTGCAACTCAGATTGTTACCCAACTCTTGGGATTGCCGATCGCATCGCATTTAGGATCGAGTCTGCACTTCTTTCTTTACGATGTGCCAAAAGTCTTAACATTACTGATTGTAATCAGCTTCATTGTTGGGACATTTCAAAGCTTTTTAGAACCAGAGCGCGTTCGCTCTTTGCTAGAAGGAAAGCGCACTTTTGCGGGCAATGTCTTGGCGGCAATAGTAGGAATTGTCACGCCATTCTGTTCTTGTTCTGCGGTTCCTTTATTCATCGGATTCTTAGAAGCAGGTGTGCCTTTAGGTGTCACCTTTTCTTATCTGATAGCAGCGCCAATGGTAAATGAAGTTGCTATTATCCTGCTGTGGGGATTGTTTGGACTAAAGGTGACACTGATCTATATCGGTTTTGGTGTGGGTTTGGCGATCGCCTCTGGATACATCATCGGACTCCTAAAATTAGAAAAATGGGTGGAACCATTTGTTTGGGAACTGCAAAAATCTCGTCAAGCAATTCCTCTAGAAGGGGAAGACACTCTAGAACCTGTGGCACTGACTTGGAGGCAAAGATTTGAGCAAGGACAGTTTCAATCCAGCGAAATTGTGCGATCGGTATGGCTCTATGTGGTGGGTGGAATTGCGATCGGTGCAGGGATTCATGGTTATGTGCCGACAGATTTTATCATCAAGTATGCAGGCGCGAATAATCCTTTCGCAGTACCGATCGCCGTAATCTTGGGCGTGCCACTCTATGCGAACATTGCGGGTGTCATGCCGATTACCGAAGCTTTAGTAAATAAAGGAATGCCTATGGGTACAGTTTTAGCCTTCACAATGGCAGTAACAGCGCTATCTCTTCCTGAAATAGTGATTCTTAAAAAAGTTTTGAAACCTCAACTATTAGCCGTATTTATCGGGTTAATGACCGTTGGTATTATCAGCATTGGCTATATATTCAATTCTCTACTTATGTAACTAAATATCAGTTCAATAAACGCCATTTCAGACGTGCAAAGCGTTGAATCAACCTTAGCTGATTTTGTTAATCGCAATTATTTAGTCTTTAATAAAACAATTCAAACCCATGAAAAAAAAGCTTTCTTTTCTTGACCGTTTTCTGACTGTATGGATTTTTCTCGCAATGGCGATCGGCGTATCGATCGGGATGCCGAGAATGGTGACGCAGAAATAGCGGGTACAAAATCAATTCAAGCTTTGCAAGCAGAAATTAGCGCACTGCGAACAGAGATTCAAGCCTTAACACGACACAATTTAGATCGTTGAATTGCTAAGAATCATATAAATTTAACTTTGCTTTCATAAAAACTATTCCTTAAGAACAGTACCTTCGCCAATTTTAAAGTAAAAACTAATCATAGGAGAAATAATTAATGTCTAAAACAAAGATAATAACTCGCAATATTTTAGTGCTTTCTTTTGTGAGTCTGTTTACAGATGTAGCCAGCGAGATACTTTATCCTGTCATGCCAATCTATTTAAAAACGATTGGTTTTTCAATTGTTTTAATAGGCGTATTAGAAGGTTTTGCGGAAGCAACCGCAGGATTGAGCAAAGGGTATTTCGGGAATTTGAGCGATAACACAGGAAAACGTTTACCATTCGTGCAAATTGGTTATCTGTTTAGTGCTGTTTCCAAACCAATGATGGCGTTGTTTACTTATCCTTTATGGGTATTCTTGGCACGTACAATTGACAGATTAGGGAAAGGTGTAAGAACAGGCGCAAGAGATGCTTTATTATCTGATGAAGCAACTCCTGAAACAAAAGGAAGAGTATTTGGTTTTCATCGGTCTATGGACACATTAGGTGCTGTCCTTGGACCATTATTAGCCTTAGTCTATTTAACCTATCGTCCTAATGATTATAAAACACTTTTCTATATTGCATTTTTTCCAGGAGTGATTTCTATTGCATTTACTTTTTTAATCAAAGAAAAACAAAAAGTACAAACTGTACAAAAACCTAAAACTGGTTTACTCGACTTTGTAAAATACTGGAAAGCAAGCCCTGCAACCTATCGAAAATTAGTAGCAGCATTATTAGTATTTACCTTATTTAATAGTTCGGATGTGTTCTTGCTTCTAAAAATTAAGGAATCAGGGCTTAACGACACAGTTGTAATCGGAACTTACATTTTCTATAACTTAATCTATGCTATATCTTCTTATCCTTTGGGAGCTTTAGCGGATAGAATTGGTATGAAAAAAATATTGGTTTCGGGATTGATTTTATTTGCAATAGTTTATGTAGGTATGGCTTATGCTGAAAGCCAGTTGGTTTTTCTAGTCTTGTTCTTTTTATATGGAATATACGCAGCAGCTACAGAAGGGATTGCTAAAGCATGGATTACTAATATTTGCCAAAAGAACAATACAGCAACAGCCATAGGCACTTATACTGCATTTCAAAGCCTTGCAACATTATTAGCGAGTTCTTTTGCAGGACTTATCTGGTTTTATGTTGGCTCATCTGCAATGTTTTTGTTAAGTGGAATGATGGCTCTAGTTGTGGCAATTTACATTTCCAAATTTAAGAACTAAACGGAACTCATGCGTATCTTTTATTTTTGAATATATCAGCTTTCTTCACAGTTTCCTCACCTTTGTTGAATATCATAAAATATAGTCCAGATTATTCTTATTGATGAGGATAAACCTTATGAAATGGCAACAATTAATTCTAGCTTTCCTAGCGACGATTTGCTTAATATTTGCAGGCAATGCCTTGGCTCAGACTGATATCAATATCAACAATACCAACCTCATCCGCTTTGGTGGAAATATCATCGTAGCAGAGAATCAGGTTGTCGAAAATGCTCATGCTTTTGGCGGAAGTGTTACGGTTTCTCCTAATGCCAGAGTTTTGGATACTGCGATGGCTTTTGGCGGGGATGTCATCCTGAAAAAAGGAGCGCGGGTGGAGGGTGATGCTTACTCTTTTGGTGGCAAAATCGTACAGGAACCAGGTGCGATCGTTAATGGTGAACGCGCTACATTCAGCGATCGACATGGCATGATGTATGGCTCCGATCGAGGCAGAAGTAGCTTCTTCGCTCAGTATTTTTTCAGCGCCCTTTTTAGAACTTGTTCCGCAGTAGTAGCAGCTATTCTCGGACTGATTATTTTGCATAGCAGCCCACAATTCCTACCGAATTTGGCTACACAATTGCGTCAACGTCCCGGTTTGACAGCTTTATGGGGTCTTGGGGCGATCGTCTCCTTTGTTTTCGCCACGGTGTTTCTAGCGATTACGCTGATTGGGATTCCCCTGATTCCACTCCTGAGTTTGACGGCGGTTGTCACGGCTCTAGTTGGCTCATTGGGTGTGGCGCTTTTTGTCGGTCAACGTGTACTTGGTAAGGGCGATAAGGGCGATCGATCTTTGCAGCAGCAGTTTTTGGTCGGTTTGGCGATTTTGACAGTTCTGACACTAATTCCATTTTTCGGAGGGTTAGTAGTTTCCCTCATCAATCTGTTCGGATTGGGTGCGATCTTGCTGTGGCAATTTGGTAGAGAAAAACCGCAAATAGTTACTCAGTAATTAGGATCGCAGAAATTTTCATAATTCAATCTCAAAAGAAATTTATGATATTTGGAAAGTCGATTCAGACCATATTGATCGGACTTGCGATCTGGTTTTGCCTCTTAGTTGGACTTGGGCAAAGCCCGACAATTGCCGCCATTCGCGAACTAGAGGAAGCACCAGGACAGATGGTTTATCAATCGCGGCAAACCCTCACAGATCAGCATGGCCATAACTGGCAAGCGATCGCCTTTAAACGCATCAGTGCAGATAACCAGACGAGTTTCGATCTGCGATTGGTGGGTTTTCCTGGAGTGGTCAAGATCGATCGCAGCCAACCCCTCACTCTGACTGATTCGCTAGGAAAAACACTCACAGCTACCGAAGCTTCTAGTGATATTTTCACCGAGTCAGCCCTTCCAGAACCCAACGTGGGACAGTATGACCTCCAGCCATTATTACCGCAATTGCAAGCGGAGATTCCTCTGAAATTATCATTGCCAACTATCGGTGGTGAACCTGTTAGCTTGTCAGTCCCACCATCTTTAGTCGAAGAATGGCAGGCTGTTGGCAGTTATAAATCATCATAGAAAACCCACAATCGAGCTGAGAAAAATTAGCGATGCCATTTACCACAGAACAATTTCTTCGAGTTTTCGAGAAATATAATCAAACTATATTTCCGATGCAGTTTGTACTAACTTTAGTGGGGATTGTGGCGGTTGGACTGGTAGTAAGTCGAAAATCATTTGCAAACAAAACCATTTCGGGATTACTCGGTTTTCTCTGGCTGTGGGCAGGCATTGTTTACCATTTGACTTTTTTCACAAAAATAAGTCCACCAGCTTATGTTTTTGGCGCGCTGTTCGTTTTTCAAGGCTGGTTGTTTTTATACGAAGGTGTGGTGAGAAATCGTTTAAGTTTTCGCGCTAGCCAGAAATTTTACGGCTTCCTTGGGGCGATTTTTATCACTTATGCGCTGGTGATTTATCCGTTAATCGGCTACGCGCTGGGGCGAACTTTTCCAGCATCGCCAACGTTCGGTACGCCTTGCCAGACAACCATTTTCACGTTCGGCTTGCTACTCTGGACCGACAAAAAAATTCCGTTGATTTTATTGATTGTTCCCATTTTGTGGTCGATCGTCGGAACTTCGGCGGCTTTGAATTTTGGGATTAAAGAAGATTTCGGATTGCTCGTCGCAGGAACGATCGGAACAGCTTCGATCGTTGGGCGCAATTTAACGCCGAAAATGGAGAAGTCATATTAACACAATATGAAAAGTGAAACCAAATTGACGCTGATTAAAATCATTCACACTGCGATCTGGATCTTCTTCAATTTTGTGATTTTCTATATGCTGTATGCCGCACTCGCCAATAAACTAGATATCTGGCTCTGGATCGGTTATGGATTTGTATCTCTAGAAGGGCTAATCCTACTAACGTTTAGATTCGTCTGCCCGTTAACTTTGATTGCACGGAAGTATTCAAATTCAACCAAGGATAATTTTGCAATTTATCTTCCTAATTGGCTATCTAAGTATACGTTTTTAATCTATACAACTATTTTTTCGATCGCTACGATTATCACAATCTATCAACTTCTGAATCAACAAACATAGGTAAGTATCATGTGGATTAAGTGGATTGCAATTATTGGTGTTTTAATCCTAGTCAGCTTGGGAATTGCTGCCGTTTATGGCAAATTTAGGTGGCAGTCAGATACCGATCGCCTACGAGCCAAATTAACAAATGGACGGCGAACAATTAAGCCTCAAATCTATGACCAAAAAGAGATCGAAGGCTTACCAGAACCCGTACAGCGATTTTTTCGGACAGTAATTAAGGACGGACAAGCGATCGTGGCGGCGGTCAAACTCTCTCAGCAGGGACTGTTCAATATGAGTGAAACTGAGAACAAGTGGAGTCCGTTTACTGCCACTCAATTTGTGATTACTCAACGTCTAGGTTTTGATTGGGATGCACGCATCCAGATGGCTCCAGGAGTTAATGCCTTTGTTCATGATACCTATCTCTTAGGAGAAGGCAGCTTACACGCATCATTACTCGGTCTTTTTACCGTTGCAAAAATACCCAGTACGCCTGAAGCGAACCAAGGTGAATTATTGCGGTTCTTTGCTGAGGCTCCTTGGTATCCCACTGCACTATTACCCAGTCAAGGTGTGCGCTGGGAGGCGATTAATGACACCTCTGCTCGCGCTACTTTGACGGATGGTGCAACCACTGTCTCCGTCGTATTTCAGTTTAATGCTGAAGGGGCGATCGCCACTATGCGGGCTGAGGCTCGTTATCGTGACAAGTTGACTGCGATGCCTTGGTGCGGTCGATTCTGGGAATATTCAGTTCGCAATGAGATGCTGATTCCTTTAGAAGGCGAAGTGGGATGGGAGTATCCAGAAGGCATTCGGCTCTATTTTAAAGGAAAAATTACAGAGATTAACTATGAGTTCGCGTCGTGAGGGATGGCGATCGAGACAAATGGATAGATGGGCATTTAATACAACTACAAATTCTTTCATAACAAAGGATAGCTCATGAAAAAAATACCTTTCTTTACACAACCCTTGTTCCTGTTGGGAATATCTTTGCTGCTTTATATAACAGCACTTAGCTTGCCAGCCCTTACTTTTAAAATAGTCGAACACAGGGCAATGCACACAAATTCTATCTATATCATGAAAGGGCTTGAAGTTACGGCGTGGGGAATTCTCGGATTGTTATTTCTGCAATGGCCAGCGATTGGCTGGTTAGCTAATCCGCTTTATTGGTTTTCCTGTGTATTGTTCGCATATAAGAAATACAAATTATCAACCGCTGCTGCTTTTATTTCAATTATTTTAGGTTTTGCTGGAACAATCTCAGCGTACTGGTTGGCCTTACCTAATGGTAGTAATCCATATAGTCATATGATATTAACTAAGTTGCTTCCTGGTTTCTGGTTATGGCTTGCTGCTCCAGCATTTCTGATGATTATTAGTGGTATTGCTGATTGGAAATACCGGAATCGCCTCGTGTGAAGTAGCCCTGCAAGTATGTAGTCACACTTAACGAAAACTTCAGATTAAAGGATGCCGATTATGAACAGAGAACAGTTTATAAGCATTGCCGGCGGGACAATAATTGCAGCCGTGACAACAGCTTATTTGTTGAGCGATAAAAGTAATCTTTCAAGAGCAAATATCAAACCGTCAGACGATCGCACCGAAACTCTCCAGCCAGACGAAAAAGAGATTTTGCTTCTCGCCTCCCTTGCGCCCAGCGGCCACAACACTCAGCCCTGGTTTGTCCAATATCTCGAACCTTACCACTGGATTATCGGCAACGATCGCACTAAATGGCTGCCGGCTGTCGATCCGACTCAGAGAGAAACGATATTATCGATCGGCAGTTTCATCCAAAATCTGGAATATGCCGCTGGTGCTTTTGGCTACCTCTGCGATTGGAATTTACTCGCTACCACCAATCAGGACGATCGGGTGATGGCAGTAAAACTGATTAAACAAACATCAAAAAATGCTTTTGATACTGCAAAAATCAAAAATCGCCGCACAGTTCGTTCCGACTTTTTAAGCGATGTGCTGAAACCAGAAGACCTCAAATATCTCGTCAATTCAGAACCAGAATTTATTCATTATCTACCTAACACGAGCCAAGAAAGTGAATTTATCAACGAACAAACAATCGAAGCAAACCGCTTGCAAGCCGATCGCGATCCGGCACAGCAAGAGTTAGCCGACTGGATCAGATTCTCTACTAAGAATGCCGAGAAATATCGCGACGGACTGACAACAGCAAGTATGGAAATAGCAGGAATTCCGGGTTGGGTTGTGCGGAATTTTTACCACACAGAAAATGTGATGAAAAAGGATTTCCGAGAGGTAGGCATTGATAAAGTTAAAAAGCAAGTATCGGAATCGGCAGGTTGGATTCTAATCACCAGCAAGGACAATTCAGTGGCGACGCTGCTCGAAACTGGTAGAAGAATGCAACGACTTTTCCTGAAAGTGCGGGAAAAAAGTATTGCCATTCATCCGATGACACAAATCTTGGAAGAATCATCAACGCGGCAAACGCTAAATCAAGCGATTGGGATTAGTGAAAATATTCAATTCATTTTGCGAGTTGGTTATTTGAAGAATTACCCAGAACCAGTTTCGCTACGCCGCCCCGTTGATTGGTTTGTGCGGCAATGATGGATACAGGTATTTGTTTATTTAATCATTTTGAACCAATGGAGACAAAACAATGAGATCGAAACGATACTGGTTGCTGGCGTGTTTGGTAGCTTTGAGCATATTTTCTGGCTGCTATTTCAATATTGGTAATAACGGGGTTAGAGGCTCTGGAATCGTCAAAACCGAATCCCGAAAAGTTGCTGAATTCTCATCGATTTCCTTTAAATCTGTGGGGATGGTCAAGGTACAGCAGACGGGAAAAGAGTCCCTCACAATCAGCGCCGAGGACAACCTCCTGCCCCTCCTGGAGGGTCGCGTGACCGATCGCACCCTGTATCTCCGCAGCGTGAACGATGCCGCCATGAATCCGACCAAGCCCATTGAGTTCGTCGTGCAGGTCAAGAGCTTGGAGGGCTTGAACATGAGCGGTGTCGGCAGTATTGAGGCAAAGGGTATCCAAGGAAAGCGGTTGTCGGTTTCACATAGCGGCGTAGGGAGTGTGACGATCGCCGGAAGCGCCGATGTACTGGATCTCACCCTTTCTGGGGTCGGAGGCTTCCAGGGCGAGGAGTTCAAGACTAAGCAGGCTACGGTTCAAAGTAGCGGTGTGGGGAGCGCTGTGGTCAATGTGAGCGAGCAGTTGGACGCGGATGTATCCGGCGCAGGGTCAGTAGAGTATGTCGGTTCTCCTCAAGTCCAGGAATCTGTGCGCGGCGTGGGGTCAGTCAAAAAACGGTAGCTTTTAGCAAGCCACAAATTGATTTGGCTTCAGCATTCCGGGCCTTCATAAAAACTATGCCTTAAGAAGAATACTTTCGTCAATTTTAAATGGTAAGCTAATAACAAAATTACATTATCCTGTGGCTTAGTAAAAACTATAAGTCTCAAAAAATAGTGAACAAAGGAGCTCCAATGACAACAAAAACAGGGCTGTGGATTGACCATAAAAAAGCTAGTATCCTGGCTATTACGAAGAAAGGGGAAGAGAAGAAGGAGATAGTATCTGATGTAGAAAAACAGCTTCGGCGATCGGGTGATTCACCGCTTAAGGGTAGCTATGAATCATCTCAAGTACCCGCAGATGATAGTCGCCAAAGATATTTTACGGGAGAACTCAATACTTACTACGATGAGGTGATTGCGTGTATTCGTGATGCAGATTCTATTCTGATATTTGGCCCTGGTGAGGCAAAGGATGAACTGAAAAAACGTCTTGAAGGACATCACCTAGGTGGACGTATCGTCGGTATTGAGACAGTTGACAAGATGACGGATAATCAGATTGCGGCAAAGATTCGACAACACTTTGCCGAGTAGCGATAAGCAGCAAAAATATCGATCGCAAATCAGTTGAGTAGATCCCAAAAAATTAACTGATTAATCCCCAACTCTCGATGTTTTAGGATTTACCAGAAATCATCAAGCATATCTGGTGGTTGCGCGATCGAATAACGGGTTGGGGCTGGGTTTGTCGATCGTCCGTTATTTGGTAGAGGCGCATAGCAAAGAGGTGCGAGCCGAGAGCGCAGGGCTGGGAAAAGGCGCTAATTTCACAGTTTCCTTACCTTTGATTTGAGGATTAGTCGAGCTTGATGCGATAGTAGAGCAGCGATTATGTCTGTCAAATTATAGATAACGTACTAATTTCAACTGTTCCAAGGGATAGATGATATTTAAATATTTTACTTCTATTCTCAAAGGACAGCATAAAAATTCAACCTAAATTCGGATTCGCGATCAACAAATATTTGCGTAAGCAATCAAACTCAACTAATACCTCTTACTAGACTTGAAGCAGCAACTCATGGAAATCAGAGAAAATACTTTGTTCGATCAAGTTTTCCGAGACAGCGAAGGCAACATTGTCATAGCTAAACCGCCAAATCTACCGCTGATTGTCGGCATTTCAGCTAGTTTATTAAAGCTGGTTGTGACAACAGGTACAATTAATCTGGGATTGGATCTAGTAGGTTTTGGCGCCTTGTTTACTTGGGCTTGGGAAGAATTATTTCAAGGCGTTAATTACTTTCGCCGAGGATTAGGTTTAATTGCGCTGGTTGCTCTGATTGCCTCGAAAATTTAAGATTAAAAAGTCCCATAAACTCAACAGAGTTGAGGACAAATCATGATTACTAAAATTGACAACTTCACCAGACAAATTCTTGACAATTTGAAACCTGCTACGACAATCTTCTTAGCAATGGCAAGGATGGAAGAAACGCAAAAACCAACCTTGTCAGCTATTTCTAGCAGACCAGATACAAAAGTCACTGCGGGAATTACAGAGAAGCCGGAATGACACAGAGGAAACGGCAGTGCCGTGTCCCTACGCCAGATTAATTGTAGGGACACGGCACTGCCTTTTCCTAATATCGTTTCCGGCTGCTTTAAATCTACTATAAATCAACCCGTCGAACTCAAGTCGATTTAACAATAAAAAGGTATTTCATGAAGACGTTAAACAAGACTCCCAATTCATCCAAAAAGCCTAAAACCGACTCTAACCAATCTGTAGATTCATCAGATTCTTCCATTGCGCTGATCGATATCAGTCAGCGTGATGTCGATGGAGTTCTGCACTTATTCGACACTTCTTTGGACGGGCTGACTGAGACTGAAGCTAAGCGCAGGCTAAGCAAATCTGGACTGAATGAAATTGCCCGCGAAAAACCGATCGCCTGGTATGTCCAACTACTGAAAACGGTAACTAATCCCCTCTCGCTTTTACTGATTGTTTTAGCTTTAATTTCGCTGTTAACTGGGAGTCCGACAGCCGCCTTCATCATTTCTACTATGGTGATTTTCGGTGGGTTGCTGCGGTTTTCACAAGAATTTCAGTCTAACAAAGCCGCCGAAAAACTACGGGAAATGGTCAGCGCAACGGCAACGGTAAATCGCCAGGATGCTACTAAAGATGCTGCACCTAAAGAAGAGAAGGGAATCGCAGCCGGAAAAGAAATTGCGGTGAAGCTGTTGGTGCTTGGTGATATCATCTTTCTGTCAGCCGGAGATATGATTCCAGCCGATGTCAGGCTGATTGCTGCGAAAGATTTATTCCTCAGTCAGTCAACTCTTACCGGGGAGTCTCTACCCGCTGAAAAACACGTTGACCTCCCCGATAATAAGGAGAAAAACCCACTGGAGTTAGTCAATCTCTGTTTCATGGGAACATCGGTAGTCAGTGGTTCTGGAACAGCCGTTGTCGCACAAACTGGTAGTCATACTTATCTGGCATCATTAGCTAAAACTGTGAGTGGACGCAAACCACGAACCAGCTTTGACAAAGGTGTGAATGGCGTAACTATGCTGCTGTTGCGCTTTATGATGATCATGGCTCCACTGGTCTTTCTGATCAATGGGATATTTAAACACAATTGGGTTGAGGCATTCACATTTGCTTTATCGGTTGCTGTGGGACTTGCTCCAGAAATGTTGCCTGTGATTGTCACGGCAAATTTGGCGAAGGGGGCAATTACCATGTCTGAGAAAAAGGTGATTGTCAAAAACATTGATGCGATTCAAGACTTTGGTTCCATGAATATTTTGTGTACTGATAAAACAGGCACTCTGACTCAAGACAAAATTGTCTTGCAGAGGCACTTAGATCCCTACGGTCAAGAGAGTTTAGACGTACTAAAATATGCCTATCTCAATAGCTTTTACCAAACTGGCTTAAAAAATTTACTAGATGTCGCAGTTCTCGATCGCAATCAAGAGCTTAAATCTTTAGACATTGAGAAAAACTACGAGAAATTCGATGAAATCCCGTTTGACTTTGTGCGTCGTCGGATGTCTGTTGTCGTCGAAGAAATAGGAAAAGATCATGTGCTGATTTGCAAAGGTGCAGTTGAAGAAGTCCTAAAAGTCTGCACCCAACTCAAAATTAATGACCAGGTTTTGCCAATGGATGAATCAGTCCATACCAAGGTTGCCGATTTGCAACAAAAACTCAACTCTGAGGGTTTACGGGTAATCGCGGTGGCATACAAAGTGATGCCACCGGATCAATCGCATTATGCCATTGCTGACGAGAGCGACTTGGTTCTGTTGGGGAATATTGCGTTTCTAGATCCGCCGAAAGAGTCAGCTTCCCAAGCGATTAAAGCTCTCAAGCGCAATGGAGTCGAGGTGAAAATTTTAACCGGGGATAATGAGGTAATTACTCGTAAAATCTGCAAAGATGTTGGCTTGCCTGTTCAAAAAGTCTTATTAGGTAGCGATATTGAAGCTTTATCGGATGATGAATTAGCTGCATCTGCTGCAACCACAACCATCTTTGCCAAGTTCTCTCCAACCCAAAAAGCAAAAGTTATTCAGGTGCTACGAAAAGCAGGCAACGTGGTGGGATACATGGGAGATGGTATCAATGATGCAGCGGCTTTGCGGGAGGCAGATGTGGGCATTTCAGTTGATACAGCAGTCGATATTGCCAAAGAGTCGGCAGACATCATTTTGTTAGAAAAAAACTTGTTAGTTCTGGAGTCTGGGGTAATCGAAGGTCGCAAGACTTTTGCTAATATTATCAAATATATCAGAATGGGTACGAGTTCTAACTTTGGGAATATGTTTAGTGTCTTGGGTGCGAGTGCGATTCTGCCATTTTTACCGATGCAGCCAGTGCAGATATTGATCAATAATCTCCTCTACGACTTTTCGCAAACGGGTATCCCATTCGATCGTGTGGATCAAGAAGATTTGGTTAACCCGCCGAAGTGGAAAATTGATAATATCCGCAGATTTATGATTTTCATCGGCCCGATTAGCTCGATTTTTGACTATTGCACCTATGCCTTGATGTGGTTTGTATTTGGGGCGACTTCTGTAGACCATCAAGCTTTGTTCCAAACGGGCTGGTTTGTGGAAAGTTTGATGACTCAAACGCTGATTGTCCATGTCATTCGCACGGCTAAGATTCCTTTTTTCCAGAGTTGGGCTTCTTTACCGATGCTGTTGATTACCGCTACTGTGATGGCGGTTGGAATGTATCTGCCATTTTCGCCGATCGCACATAGTTTAGGATTTGTCCCCTTACCAGCCATTTATTTTGTCTGGTTAGCTGCAATCCTGACTTGCTATTGCGTCTTGACTCAATTTGTCAAAACTTGGTTTATCAAAAAGTATGGATATACTTAGTCATTCAAATGCAAAACTACTTTAAGTAAAACTTTTATGCAGCTTAAAACCTCAAACTCGAACGCTAAGACCGAGAGCACACTTGTTAATCTATCCAGTCCACAGGGTTTGCTATCGACTCTGCAAGAACTTCGCCAGACTGTTGAAAGCGAAGGAAAAGCCACTTTTAACCAGTGGCGATCGCACATTCAGCGTCCTGAGTTTCTGGCTAGTGCCTTGAATTTAGCTGAGTATATAGCTTTGCGTCGGCACGATCTACGCGACCTCCAAGCTGCACTAATGCCTTGGGGCTTATCCTCATTAGGACGGATTGAAGGACGGGTGATGCCCAATCTCGATGCTGTCATTGCCACCTTGGAAGTGATTTGCGGATCTGAGTCTGCCCAGCACCTCAACCGTCCACCCATCGAGTTCTTTTTTGAGGGCGATAGATTACTACAACAGCACACAGCAGAACTATTTGGTCAATCTCCACCCCAGCGGCGGGTCAGGATTATGGTCACGCTACCCACGGAAGCCGCCACTGATTATGAGATGGTGCGAGAAATTATGCAACGCGGGGCAAACTGTATGCGAATTAACTGCGCCCACGATACGATCGAAGCTTGGCAGGATATGATCGACCATATCCGTCGGGCCCAACAGGAAACAGGAACGCCTTGTAAAATCATCATGGACTTAGCTGGTCTCAAAATCCGTACAGGAGTGGTACTTGCCCCCCATCATAAAAAACGGGTATTTAAAGGCGATCGCATCCTGCTGTTGCGTTGTGAGCCTAAAATTGCCAGTAAAGCAGCGGCAAGAAAAGCAGATGCAGGTGATGCCATCCCATCCCATGTCAAGCATTTCCAAACTTCCTGCACAGTTCCCGAAATTCTCGATTTATTAGTGGTTGATAACCCTGTGTATATCGACGATGGCAAGATTCAGACTCGCGTGGTTGATACCCAGCACCGAGTACACAATGGACAGGGAATTTTACTAGAGGTAACTAATGCCAGCCCCAAAGGAGTCAAACTCCGCCCCCAAAAGGGGTTAAATTTCCCAGATACAGTCTTGCCGCTCAGTCCCCTGACTGAAAAAGATTTATCCGACCTAGATTTTGTTGCTACCCACGCAGATATTATTGGATACTCTTTTGTGCAACGTCCTGCTGATATTGAGTTACTTCAACAAGAGTTGGATCGGCGTTTGGTCAAAGGGCAGTCCCGACCAGCGATCGTGGCAAAGATTGAAACCGCGATCGCCGTTGCCAATCTGCCAGAATTAATCATCTATGCAGCAGGTAAACAATCCTTTGGGGTCATGATCGCTAGAGGGGACTTAGCCGTTGAAATTGGATATCAACGTTTAACAGAGATCCAGGAAGAAATTCTCTGGCTTTGCGAAGCGGCGCATATTCCTGTTATCTGGGCAACTCAAGTCCTAGAGAGTTTGGTGAAAAATGGAACACCTTCGCGGGGAGAGATGACCGATGCAGCAATGGCTGAACGCGCTGAGTGTGTGATGTTAAACAAAGGGCCGTTTATTGCCGAAGCGATCGCCATTTTGGATGATGTTCTAACCCGCATGGAAGCCCATCAATCGAAAAAAACGCCACAATTGCGCGCACTTCATTCGTGGTAATTCTTTTAACGAAACCTTGAGGTCAAAGGATGATTATGAACAGAATAAAATTTATCGGCCTTGCCGGCGGGACAATAATTGCAGCCGTGACAACATCTTATTTGTTAAGCGATAAAAGTAATCTTTTAAGGGCGGATCTAAAATCGGCAGACGATCGCAAAGACTTTTCCTGAAAGTGCGGGAAAAAAGTATCGCTATCCATCCGATGACACAGATATTGGAAGAAGCATCAATGCGGCAACAACTAAATCAATCAATTGCGATCGGCGAAAATATTCAATTTATTTTGCGATCGGGTTATTTGAAAATGTATCCTGAACCGATTTCACTACGCCGATCGGTTGACTGGTTTACCCGGTGTGTAACAAACTTGAAATAATGCTCCTCGTCTCAATTGAATAGATTCGCCTGCTAACAAGTCTCTAGTGTTTGACATATTTTTTTACGATGGATTGCGATCGGCAAAACCGACAACCTCTGCCAAAGTATAAAGTGGCCGGCCCTTCACCTCCTCATAAATCCGTCCCACATACTGACCCAAAATTCCAATACTCACCAACTGCACCGCACCCAAAAAGAAAACCGCCATAATTATAATTGTCAAGCCAGTTAATGCCGCACCAGGAGAGAAAAGACGCCAATATAAAACCAAAAAAGCCATTAAAACAGATACGAAAGCCGAAAACAAACCCAAATAAATCGACAGTTGCAGAGGAACTTTTGAAAAAGACACTAAACCGTTCATCGCCAAAGCAAAAGATTTGCTGAAGGTATACTTAACATCGCCAGCAAAACGCGGATCTCGTTCAAACTTAACCGCTGTTTGTTTAAAACCAATCCAAGCCCGCAGTCCCCGAATATAACGATTGCGTTCGGGCATGGCATTTAGCACGTTTACTACGCAGCGATCCATCAAACAAAAATCTCCCGTATCTATAGGAATATCAACATCAGCAAGATTCCGCAAAATGCGATAATACATATAAGCTGGCAACCGCTTAAACCAACCTTCCTTACGGCGTTGAGTGCGTTGAGCATAGACAACTTGATAACCCTGGCGCCACTGTTCTATCATATCTATAATCAACTCCGGCGGGTCTTGCAAATCGCCATCCATCACTACTACAACTTGACCGCTGGAAAAGTTTAAACCAGCAGTTACAGCTATTTGATGACCGAAATTGCGGGCAAAACTTAAGTAACAAATGCGTGAATCTTGTGCGTGCAATTCTCGTAGGAGTTCGAGAGTGCGATCGCGACTGCCATCATTGATTAAAATTAACTCTACTGGGCCATCCATACGAGCCATCACCGCACTAATTCGTCGGTAAAGTTCAGCTAGAGTTTCTTCTTCATTATAAATAGGAATAACAAAGGAATATTTCGGTGTGCTGTCGATCATAATTGATATCTTAGTGGTGGTTTGTAACTGCTAAATCAAAGCTCTATTTTTTGATAAACACGCTAAGGGGTTCAAGGGAAAATTTTTGTACATAAGTTTGATTTTTGAGAACTATTTCTTTTCCTTGTTTATCATCAATTTTTGTAGACTGGTAAATTATCGCACAAGGGATAAAGCTCTTATAAGGTTCGGAATTTAATTTTTGCTCGACTACAGGATCGATAGTAGAAATATGTTCAATGCGAGGTGCTGGTTTTCCCGGTTCTTGAAAAAGTACCCACAACGGATATTCCCAGGCATTTTTAGTCGAAAATGATAGTCCTATATTTGTGCAGTTTTGAGATTTGACAAAATCCACTGCTTGATTGTAAGCAAACTCGATATTTGGCCGACTTGTAAAGTAAAGCTCATTTCTGCTGCTATTAAAAATGTTACTCTCTGCAATGAGAGGTCTAAATTTATTATGAACAACCCAAGGTAGAGACATTAAAATTAGAATTACTACAATATAATTGGCTATTTTATAATTTGATAATTCCGATATTGTCAATCCAAATATGGGCGAAAATAATACAAAAATTGTCAGGTGGTGGCGGCTTTGCCAAGGCTGGAGTTTCAGTAGCAGACAAAGCAGTAGAAATGTACTGATTGTAGCGGTCAAATAAACTGCTACAATTTTTATTTTGCTCAATTTTGGTTGATTCAAAATAAGTATTAAAGTTGCAAATATTAGCCCAAAGTGGATGGGATTGGTAGCATTGTTTTCATTAAATGAAGGTGTCGTCAGAGCATATACTTGTCCTGGAGGCCAAGTGGTTCGGGGATCATTTGGAAGGACACCTAATATTTTGTGTAGCAATTTAACAACCGCCACAATTAAACCATTAATTTTGGAAATGCTTGTGCCGGTGTGCATGGCTAAGTTTCTAATTATATTTGACAAAAAAGTTGGGAGTGTAAATATTTCTATTTTGTATTCTTTAGTAAAACTTTGAGGTGCGCCGATCGCATATCCAAACAAATCGTAGTTTCGCCAAAAATGACCGACATTCAGGATCAGAGTTACAGTGGCTATCATCAAAATGGGTGGCAGCATTTTTTGGTGATATCGCTTAATTCCTACTATGATAAACCAGATAATAAAAGGCAGTGCAAATATGTAAGCTGTGGTTTTTGTCAATAGAGCGAGACCTAAACTTGCGCCAATTCTCAGAGTGTTTGACAAAGTAATTCCTGCTGACATTCCTGCTAAACCGCAGGAGACAAAACAGACTATCCAAAAACATACAGCATAGTCGTTTTGAGTGCTAGAAGCTTGGAGGATACCCATCGGTAAAGTCGCAGCAAAAACAGCAGCAAAAACTTGACCACGCTGATTTGCACCCAGTTGCTGAGCAATTAGAGAAACTGCGATCGCGCTTCCCAGCATACTCAACCATTGTATCAGATTAGCAAAGCGATCGCCCCCGGTAATAATCTGAAAGTGCATAATCGCAAACTCAGCCCCAGGCGGGTGGTATAATTGTGGCACATAAGAAGTTGGATAATGTTCTACACTGCGGTTTTGAATCCAGTGAACAACCCGACTCATGTGATAAGTCATTGAGTCCCAATTGTTAGGCGGTGAAACTATAGCAATTAAACCAACCGCAGCGAAAATAAATAATACACCGCCTAGCAACCCAATTAAGACACTCGGCAATTTCTCATCTTGATTCTTCTCAAAAATTGGCTTGATATTTTTAAATTTTAGATAAACAATCAATCCCAGAATATCCGCTACCAACCACAGCCCAAACACCCATTCAAAAGTCAGCAGCCTCAATAAACTAAAAATTTCAGTAGATAAAACAACAATAACTCCCCAAACAACTGCTGCGGACAAAATAGCACTGCGCCAACACTTATCTATTTCCTGAAATACGAGAAACAAAATTCCCAAGGCAAACAATGGAATCAAGCCGAATATATCTGTTATCATAGATGTTGCGTCGAACCTTAAGAATTACGATTATAACCGCTAGATTCAAAATCCCATGACAAATTCTAACTATCTTTGGCAAGCAAATCAAGACTTAAGCGAAGCTTGTCTGCAACATCCCTTTGTCAGAGGCATTGCTGACGGCAGCCTCCCCCAAAATAGTTTTGCATACTACGTTGCACAAGACGCATTTTTTCTCTTAGCATTCGCTCGGGCTTACAGCATTGCTGCCGCAAAAGCACCAGATTGGGAGGGGTTTGAAATCCTCCACAATCTCGGTAGCGGCATTTTAGAAGAACTTCACTTGCATCAAGGATATGCAGCGAAATGGGGTGTAAACTTGCAAGAAGCAAAACCGGGAATCGCTACCCGCCGCTACACAGATTTTTTATTAGCCACAGCCTGGGGAAGCGATATAGGTTTGACAGCAGCAGCGATGACTCCTTGCTTGCGTTTGTATGCTTTTTTGGGACAGCAGCTAGCTAAACCTAGAATACCAGAACACTCGTTTAGCGATTGGATTTCTACCTATAGCACCCCTGAGTTTGAGATTTTAACAAAACAACTGGAAAGTTTACTCGATCGCCATACAGCACCACTAACGCCAGAAATAGAAACAACCTATCGCTACGCTATGCTTTGCGAATGGGACTTTTTTCAGTCTGCTTGGGAGATAGAATAGATAAAGTGCGATCGCGCAATATTAAGAGCGATCGGCTCTAAGCTACCCAAACCCAACTAGCAAATTTAATTGCAAATTGCAGCAAAAATAGAGTAAACAATCCCATTAGTGCGTAGCCCCAACGAGGTCTAGCAGCCAGCAACAAACCGAGAGCTATTGACAGCGAAACAACACCGTAAGCATAACGGTTTACCGAGTGCAGAGCTCCTGAATAAAGCATCAGTCCCAAAGAGCAAAAACCGTAAGTCAAAACCACACTGCTAAGCCTTTTGCGAAAAAACCACAACAAACAGGCGCCGCCAAAAACCATCACCACTTTACTAATAGCATATTTTTCCAACTTAACAGCTTCGCCAAATATGTTATACCAACTAGGCTGATCCCAGGTTTTTTGGACGCGAACAAATGCTAAAGGCTCTCCAAAACGAATAGCACAATATAAACTAAATGAAAGCAACCCGATCGCCACAGCAAAACCTGCAAAATAAGCCAATTTAGGTTTTTTTTCCCTCCAAGCTACCAGCAAAAAAGCAGGTATCAGCGCCACTCCTGGTCCCCTAGTAGCAGTAGTCAAAGCTCCGCAAACAGCAGCCAGAATATACTCGCCCCTCTCAAAGAATCGCAAAGCCGCTGTTGTCAGCAGCAGAAACAATCCTTCTGTATACATTACAGTGCAAAATAGCGAGAACGGACACCACGCCAGCACAGCAGTTGTCCACCTAGCTGTACCTGTATCGTATCGCTCCTCTACCCAAAAATAGACCAGCACCAATGCACCCAGAAATGCCAAACTGTTTATAAGTACCCCTGATACTTCTACTGGCAGTCCGAGGGCCATCAATCCCCGAATTAACAAGGGAAAAAGCGGATAAAATGCCACAGAATGCTGCTTTCCATCATCTGCATAGGTGTAACCTAGAGTAGCGATTTTGGTATACCATTCCCCGTCCCAGTGCGAGAACAGAGACCAGCTACTTTTGGGAACAAAGCCGGGAATAGCCCAAGGCTGTAAGTCCTGAAACTGTTGGAGCGCCGGGTTACTGTATAACAAAGGAGCAATTATCTGCATCCCGATCGCAATTACCGATCGACTCAGGAACCACATAGAAATTACAAAAATTAACCCATCCCTTCTTTTAGTGCGTTCCAGGTTCAGATTTACTTCTAGCCCTAAATCATGATTAGTCATGGCTAAAACAGTTCAAGACTGTGGATTGAAAATCCAAGTATACTTTGCCTTATCCCGATCGCCAAACACATACTTAAGGAATGAGAATTAAATAACTTACAATTTTTATTGTTCTTGTGGGATG